>Ga0302184_10000104_pt1 | contig 54239 bp, 51 predicted proteins | sample I_Palsa_N3_3_FD_200233 | JGI IMG/M metagenome (GOLD analysis project Ga0302184, IMG submission 200233) | Peat permafrost microbial communities from Stordalen Mire near Abisko, Sweden - I_Palsa_N3_3 | ecosystem: Environmental > Terrestrial > Soil > Palsa > Peat permafrost | place: Sweden...
GTCTTGACCGGGCCATGACTGACGAGCACGGCGGCGAGCGCGTTCAACTCGTCGGTCGACAGAACCCACGCTCCAGCACCGACCGCAAGCACGATCGATGTCGCAATGCGCGCGGTACGCAGCCGCCAGCGAGCGATCGGGCGGACGCGCGTCGGCGCCCGCAGGACCGCCTCGGCGGCGTTCGGCTGAAGGGAGGCGCCGGGAGCGAGCTCGCCGCAGGCGCGGCCGCCGCACCCGCTTCGTTCAACGTGTGCAACGAGCTCCTGGGTGGTGCTGGCGAGCGCGAGCAGCTCGGCCTCGGCCATCCGGCGCGTGTTGAGCTTTGCGTGCCCGACCGGTAGGCCGTAGGAGACGACTGGGCAGCCGCGCGCCATCGCTTCAAGACAGGTGACGCCGCCGGTCGAGTGGACCAGAACATCGGCTGCGGCAAGGAGATCGGCCATCCGATCGGTGAAGCCGAGCACGCGCACGCGGTCGCTGCCGGCGAAGCGCTCCGCCAGACGCGCGCGGACGGGCTCGTTGCGACCGGTGACGCAGACGATCGTCGCCTCCGGGATCCGCTCGAGCTCCTCGACCGCGCCGGCGAGATCGCCGACTCCCCAGCCGCCACCCGACACCACGACCACGCGCCCGTTGCGCGGCAGATCAAGCGCGGCGCGCGCCGCGCCCGGGTCGCGCGGCGCGAGGAACTCGGCCGCGATCAGTGGGCGCACGACCTGCGCGCTACCGCGTCCCGCGATCCGCTCGACGTCGCGGACCGATGCCTCGTACATCACGAGGTGGGTGTCGATGCCGCGCTGGGCCCAGAAGAACAGCCCCGTCATGTCGGTGATCGTCGCGACCGCCGGCACATCGAGCAGGTGGCGACGGCGCATGTAGCCGAGCACGACGGTGATCGCCGGATAGGTCGAGACGACGACGTCGGGGTTGTGCTCGGCGATCGCCCGCCGCAAGGGCTTCGCGCCGAGGCGGGTCAACATCAGCTTGGTCAGCCCGCGCACCGGCGGGGCGTGCTTGAGCAGCCAGTAATAGAGCGAGTAGGACCGCGGCGCGACGCGCAGCTGCCGCTTGTAGCCGTCGGAGACGATCGAGCGCAGCAGCGGACCCATCGCCGCGAGGCCGTCGATCAGCGTGACCTCGACGGGCTCACCGCAGCCCTCCAGCTGCTCGCGCAGGGCGCGTGCAGCTGCCGCGTGTCCCTCACCGACGTCTGCCGAGAGAATCAGGATACGACGCGGCAAAGCCGCGCTGGGCGCGGTACGGTCGTGTAGGTCGCGTGAGCGCAAGTCGAAGTGAACGCCTGGAGGCACGCCACACTTTATCGGCCAAAGCACGGGAACGTAAGGAATTCATACGAACGCCGGCCGGGCGTGCAGCAGGCTGCAACCATAGGCGATCCGCCGGCGGGCGTGAAGCCGGATGCGCACACCGCCGCCAACAGGGAGGATTCGAGCCGTGGTCGCTTCCACGCTCCAGCCCGAGATCGCCAGTTCGAGCGCGCAGCCGGCTGGCGCAAGCCGAGCTGCAGCAGCGCTCGGGACAGCCGCGCTTGCAGGACTCGTGCTCTGCATGCTGGCGCTCGGCGCCAACGCGGCATCGGGGCGCTCGGACTACGTTCCGTCGGGCGCGCATTACTTCCCGGCCTGGCTCGCAGGGCCACTGGCTCCGTTCGGCTTCACGACCGCGCACGCGGTGCTCGAAGGGCTCGTACTCGCGATCTGCGCCTGCTACGCGGTCGCGCTGGCCTGCGTCCGGTCGCTACCGCGACGGCGCGTTTGGGTCGCCATCGTCCTTGCCGACCTCGCCGCCCTGCTGGCGCCGCCGCTGCTGTCCAGCGACGTCTTCGGCTACCTCGGCTTCGCCCGGCTGGGCGTGCTCCATCACCTGAGCCCGTACAGCTTCACCGCGCAGGCGGCGCCACACGACGCGATCTACCCCTACCTCGGCTGGCACACGGTCACGACGCCCTACGGGCCGCTGTTCAGCCTGGTCACCTACGCGCTGGTTCCGCTCGGGATCGCCGCCGGCCTCTGGGTGCTGAAGCTGATCGCCGCGCTGACGAGCATCGCGACGGTCGCGCTGGTCTGGCGGATCGCGCGCCGGCTCGGGCACGATCCGGTCCGTGCCGTGGCGATTTACGGCCTCAACCCGCTCGTCGTCGTCTTCGCCGTCGGCGGCGCGCACAACGACACGCTGTTCGCGCTGTTCCTGGCGGCCGGTGCGCTGTGGCTGATAACAGGCCGCGAGCGCAGGGCCGCCGTCTCGGTGATCGTCGCGACGGCGCTGAAGGTCTCGGCGGCGCTGATGCTGCCGTTCGTGCTGCTCGCCGCCGAGCGCCGCCGAGCCGCGCTTGCAGCGGCGGTCGTGGCAGCGCTGGTGGCGACGGCGATCTCCTTCGCCGTGTTCGGCAGCCACCTCACGGGAATGGTGCACGCCCTGACGGCCGAGCAGAACCAGGTCGCCAAGCATGGTGTCCCGGCAGAGATCTCGACATTGCTGGGACTCGGCCGTCGGCGCGCCAATGGCGTGCGCCTCGCCGAGGGCATTCGCATCGCCTTCGTCGTTGCGTTCATCGTCGCGCTGGCGCTCGCCCTGTGGCGCACCTGGCGCGGATCGTGGTGGCTCGACTGCTACGCCTGGGCGACGCTGGCGCTGCTCGCGTGCAGCGCTTGGCTGCTGCCCTGGTACGGCATGTGGGCGCTGCTGCCGGCATCGGTCAGCGGCAGCCGGCGCCTGCAGGGCGTGACGCTGGCCGCCTCCGGCTATCTCGTCGCGATCAAGATCCTGTAGAGGCTGTCGGCCCCGTCGAGCCAGTCGATCCCGTCGAGCCAGGAGACGGCACGAGCGACACGCAGGCCGGCGGCAGATCGGAGATCGAACAATCGGGCGTGATCCCCCACGCATCGAGCGTGTTCGCCAGCACGTCGTAGGCCGGCCGGGGCGCACCCGTCCACGAGATCAGGGCCGAGTCCCACGTGTCATGCGCGGTCTGGGCGTTCCACTCGTAGAGGTAGACGCGCTGGATCCGCGGACTCAAAGCGACGAGCTTGTGCAGGATGAACCTGTCGACCGTCGCCGCGTGCGCGGCGCCCTGCTTGAAGCCGACCTTCGACGCGTTGTTGCGCCGCACGATGCCGCCGGTCTCCGCGAACCAGATCTTGCCCTTGACCGCGTGCAGCAGTTGCCTGGTCGTCGTCGTCTCGAGCCGGTTGGCCCCGAAATAGTTGTTCAGCCCCCAGTACTCGGGCTGGACGTGCGCGTAGTGGATGAACGCATGTACCCAGCTGACCATTGGGACCGCTTCGATCTTGGGGACGTCGAGCAGGTCGGAGGCGAGGATCGTGCAGCGCGGGCAATCGCGACGGAGCGCGAGGTAGTACTGGGCTGCGCGCTGCGGGTCGGTGGAGGTGCCTTCGAGATAGAAGTTCGCCTCGTCCCAGGTCTCGAACTGGGTGACCCACGGGTAGCGCGCCCGGAACGCCTGAAACGCCTTGCTGAACTGTTTGACGGAGGGCAGCTTGCGCTGCGTACGAACGCTGCCACCCTGGTGATCGAAGGTGATCAGCGGTGTCAATCCGTCGGCCTGCGCGTCCGCCAGCCAGCGAGCCAGCGCGACACGCTCGTAGGGGATCTGGAGCACATCCCAGGGGACATCGTCGCGCACCTGCGTGATCCCGAGCGCCAGGAACCGCGGGTCGCTGAACAGCTCCGTCTTGTTGTCGCCGATCCCGACGAGCACGTGGGCGCCGGCGATCCCCGCGGGCAGGAGCAGCGCGCACGCCACGCAGAGCGCAGCGAGGATGAGGCGACGCCGCCTCATCGGATGCTCGCCTCGGTGCAGGTCGGGGGTAGACCCGAGATCGCGCAGTCGGGCGCGACACCCCAGGCCTGCAGGGTGCTTGCGAGGACGTCGTAAGCCGGGCGCGGATCACCGCGGTAGGAGATCAGCGCCGAGTCCCAGCTGTCCTTCGGCGAGACGACGGACCACTGATAGAGGTAGACGCGTTGGATCCGCGCGCTGAGCCGGGCAAGCCGGTCGAGGATGAAACGGTCGACGGTGGCTGCGCGGCGGGCACGGCGCGCCGACGGCGGCGGAGTCCGCGGGCGATGGCTGACGATCCCGCCCGTCTCGGCAAACCAGATCTTCCCCCGCACGGCGCCAAGCAGCGCACGCGTCGACGCGGTGCTGAGATCGTTCGCGCCGACATAGTTGTTGAGCCCCCAGTACTCGGGCTGAACGTGCGCGTAGCGGATGAACTCGTGCGCCCACGTCGCCAGTGGAACGCCGGCGTCGCGTGGTACGTCGACCAGATCGGCGGCTAGCACGGTGCAGCTGGCGCAGTCGTGGCGCAACGCCAGGTAGTACCCGGCCACGCGCTGAGGATCGAACGCCGTCGCCTCGGAGTAGTAGTTGACCTCATCCCAGGTCACGAACTGCGTCACCCAGGGGAAGCGGCGGCGGAACGCGCGGAACGCTGCGCTGTAGCTCGCGACGCTCGGCAGCGATCGAATGTTGCCCGAGATCCCCACGTGGTCGAACGAGACGAGCGGTGTGAGTCCGTCGGCACGGGCGTCGTCGAGCCACACCGTGAGCGCGGTGAGCGTGCCCCTGTGCGCCAGCGCGTCCCACGGCACGTCGTAGCGGACCAGCTTGATGCCGAGCGCGAGGAAGCTCGGGTCGCCAAACATCTCCGTGTTGTTGTCGCCGATCCCGATCAGCGGATGCGCGGCGGCGAGCGACGGCGCCGCCACCAGCATGCCGATCGTGCAGAGCAGCGCAACCAGTGTCCGCGGCAGGCCCCTCACGGCGGCGTACCCTCGCAGATGTTGGCGGCGGCCGTCTCAACCTGCTCCGCTGCAGGCTGGCGGCACGCGCGAGATCGCGCAGTCGGGCTTGATGCCCCATGAGTCGAGCACGTCGGCGAGCGCGTAGTAGGCGGGCCGCGGCACGCCGGTCCACGAGATCAGCGCCGAATCCCAGGGGTCATGCGCCGTCGCGGCCTGCCATTCGTAGATGTAGACACGCTGGATCCGCGGGCTGAGGCTCGTGAGCCGCTCGAGGATGAAACGGTCGACGCTCGCCTGACGCGCCAGGCGTGCGGCCGTCGCCTCGACCGCGTGCGCGCCATCGCTGATCACTCCAGCGGTCTCGGCAAACCAGATCTTGCCGCGCACGGCGGCGAGCAGCGCGCGCGTCGAGGCGGTGCTGAGATCGTTCGCGCCGATGTAGTTGTTGAGCCCCCAGTACTCGGGCTGAACGTGCGCGTAGCGAATGAACTCGCGCGCCCACTTGACCATCGGCACGGCGAAGTCCGGGTTCGGGATGTCGAGCAGGTCGGTCGCCAGGATCGTGCAGGTCGGACAGTCGTGGCGCAGCGCCAGGTAGTACTCGGCCACGCGCTTGGGATCGCCGGCGGTTGGCTCGTTGAAGAAGTTCGACTCGTCCCAGGTCACGAACTCGGTGACCCAGGGGAAGAGGGCGCGAAACCGGAGGAACAACTTCGCGTACAGCGCCACCGACGGCAGCATGTGCTTGCGACCCGTCGCGCCGGAATGATCGAACGTGATCAGCGGCGTCAGGTGCTCCTGCTGCGCGAGCGTGAGCCACTCCCCCAGTCGCGTCCGCGTGTAGGCGTTGTCGAGGACGTCCCAGGGCACGTCATCGCGTACGTAGTGGATGCCCAGCGCCAGAAACCGCGGATCGGTCAGAAAGCGGATGTTGTTGTCGCCGATCCCAACAACTGTCGCGACCTTCGGTGGCTTCGCCACCGAAGTCGCTCCTATAGAGGGAGGCACGTGTGCTGTGGCTTTGGGGGCTGCCGGGGCGGGGTGGTGCTTGGTGTGCTTTGTCGTTGCGGCTGAGCCGCAGGCTGTGCAGAGGAGGGCCAGGGCGACGAGCGCTGTCGGGCGCAGGCGTCTCATGGCGTCGTGGTGCCGGTCGTGCCGGTTGTGGACGTGCAGGGCGGTGGGAATGTCAGCGATGCGCAGTTTGGCGGTATGCCCCAGTTCTCGAGCGTGCTTGCGAGAACCTCGAAGGCGGCGCGTGGCCTGTTGTTGTAGGTGATCAGTGACGAGTCCCAGGCCGTGCGCTTGACCGGTGCCCGCCACTCGTAGAGGTAAATGCGTTGGATCCGCGGGCTGACGCTGGGCAGCGTGTTGAGCAGGAAGTTGACGACCTTGGCCTGATGGGCGTCAGTCATTGCGAAGCCGGGGTTGCCGTGGTGGGGGAAGCGCAGGATGCCGCCGGTCTCGGTCAGCCAGACGTCGCCCTTGACCACCGCCAGCAGCTGCTCGGTCGAGACTGCGGAGAGCTTGTTCGCGCTGACGTAGTTGTGCAGGCCCCAGTACGCCGGCTGTGTGTGGGCGTAGTGAATGAACGCGCGCACCCATTTGAGCATCGGCACCGCCTGCTTGGGGTTGTCGATGTCGAGCAACTCGGCAGCGAGGATCGTGCAGCGCGGGCAGTCGCGGCGCAGTGCCAGGTAGTACTGGGCGACGCGCTTGGGATGCGGGGCCGTCGCCTCGCCGTAGTAGTTGGCCTCGTTCCAGGTCGCGAACTCCGTGACCCAGGGGTAGCGCTTTCGAAACGCGAGGAACGCCCTGCTGTACTGGGTCACGCTCGGCAGGCGCTCGGCCTGGCGGCGACCGAGATCCGAGTGATCGATCGTGATCAGCGGCGTCAGACCGAGCGCCCGCGCGTCGTCAAGCCAGGAGTTGAGCGTGTTGCGGCGGTAGTGGCTCTTGTAGACACTCGAGAGCACGTCCCACGACATGTAGAAGCGCACCTGGCGGATGCCGAGCTGGAGGAAGCGGGGATCGCTGAACATGTCAAGGTTCTCGTCGGCGATCCCGATCAGCGGATGCGGGCCGCTCGCGGCCGGCTGGGCGATCGCAGGCTGAGCCATCGCAGCGCAGGCCACGATTCCGAGGAGCGAAAGCTTGCGCAGCACGCGCATGCTCATAGAGACCCGCAAAGCGGGCAAAAAGTCGCTCAGCTGCGTCTTCCGGCACCGGCGCGCGACTGCACGGCCGGGTCCTCGCCATCCGCATCATCGCCACGATCGCCCGCAGCCGCCCGGCGACCTGCCAGGGCCGCTGCCCGTCGGCTCGCGAGCGAAGCTGCCCGGCCGCGGAATTTGACGATCTCGAGCACATACACGAGGTAGATGCTCGCCAGCACGACCACCAGGCCATAGGCGATCAGCGCGAGCGTCCAGCCGACGTTCAGCCGCCCATGGTGGTTGCTGTAGGGCACGAAGCGGAGCGCCAGCGCCAATCCCGCGAGCATCAGCGTCCAGGCATACAGGTAGTAGACCGTACGGCGCACGCTGAAGCCGATCCGTGCCATCCGGTGGTGGAAGTGCTCGGCGTCGGCGACATAGACGGGCCGGCGGTACTTGAGCCGCTTCAGCACGACGAACGTCGTATCGAGGAACGGCACGGCGAGCAGGATCAACGGCAATGCGAAGGCGATCGCCGAGGTCGTCTTGAGATCCCCGGTCACCGCCACGGTTCCCATCAGCAGCCCGAGCAGGTTGGCTCCGCAGTCGCCCATGAAGCTCGACGCCGGGTGAAAGTTGTGGCCCAGGAAGCCGAGCGACGCGCCCGCCGTGATCGCGGCGAGGACGCCCGCCGCGTCCTGGCCGAGGTCGAAGGCGATCACCGCAAACGCTCCGGCGATAATCGCGCAGACGCCGGCCGCGAGGCCGTCGACGCCGTCGGAGAAATTGACGACGTTCATCATCCCGACGAGCCCGATCACCGCGAGCGTCGGACCGGCGTTGGGGAAGTTGAGCACGCCGACCAGCGGCATCGTCATGTGGCGCACGACGACCCCCGACTGCTCTGCGATCACGGCCGCCGCGATCTGCCCGAGGAGCTTGGTCGCGGGATGGAGGTTGAAGCGGTCGTCGATCGCGCCGACGAGCGTGATCACCGCGGCGGCGATCAGCACCCCGTGCCAGTGCACCGCGCCCGACACGAGCACGCCGTGTCTGTGAACCGCCGCTGTCGTGCCGGGCAGCCAGAGCAGGCCGGCGATCAGCAGGGCCGCAAAGATCGCGAGACCGCCCAGCAGAGGCGTCGCGCGCGCAGCAAGACCACGCTCGCTCGGCTGATCGACCGCGCCGATCCTGGTCGCGAGCCGCATCGTCACCGGGGTCAACAGAGCAGCGACTGCGGTCGCAACGGCGAACGCGAAAAGCGCATCAAGCCCGGAAGGATTCATCCGTTGGGCGGAAGCATCGCAGGCCGATCAGTCTGATGTCGGGTCGCGCGCCGGATGGCACGCGCCTTGCGTGATCAGACGGCGGCGTGGGCCGCGAGCTCGGCGTAGAGCGGATAGCGCTCGACGATCGCGGCAACGCGATCGAGCAGCTCGCCGCGCTGGGATTCGAAGTCGGGTCCCAGCACGACGCCGATGATCTCGCCGATTTCACGGAAGTCCTCGCTGCCCAGGCCTCGCGTGACCATCGCCGGCGAGCCGATCCGCAGTCCGGAGGTGACGCGCGGCGGCCGCGGGTCGAACGGAATCGCATTGCGATTGGCGGTGATGTTGACCTGCGCTAGGCGATCCTCCGCCTCCTGCCCGCTCAGCTCGCTCGCGCGAAGATCGACGAGCACGAGGTGGACATCTGTTCCACCGGTCAGCACCTCGATTCCGTTGCCGGCTCCCAGCAGGGCGCGCGCGAGCTCACGCGCGCCGTCCAGCGTGCGCTGCTGGCGCTCACGGAACTGTTCGCTGGCGGCGATTCGCATCGTCACGGCCTTGGCCGCGATCACGTGCTGGAGCGGACCGCCCTGCTGGCCCGGAAACACCGCCGAATCGATCTTCTTTGCGAGCTCACCCCGGCAGAGGATCATGCCCGCGCGGGGGCCGCCAAGCGTCTTGTGCGTGGTCGTCGTGACGACATCGGCGCCGGCGGCAACCGGGCTGGGGTGCAGACCCGCGGCGACGAGCCCAGCGAAGTGCGCCATGTCGACCATCAGGTAGGCGCCGACCTCGTCGGCGATCTCGCGGAAGCGCACGAAGTCGAGCACGCGCGGATAGGCCGACCAACCGGCAAGCAGCAGCTTTGGCCGGCGCTCGCGCGCGATCCGGGCGACCTCGTCCATGTCGATCAGGCTGGTCTGGGGATCGACCTCATACGGCGCGATGTCGTAGAGCTTGCCCGAGACGTTGATCTTCATCCCGTGCGTCAGGTGCCCACCGTGGGCCAGCGACAGCCCCATGATCGTGTCGCCCGGGTCGAGCAGCGCGTGGTAGACGGCTGTGTTGGCCTGCGCACCGGAGTGGGGCTGGACGTTCGCGTGCTCGGCACCGAACAGCGCCTTGGCGCGGTCGATCGCGAGCTGCTCGGAGATGTCGACGAACTCACAGCCGCCGTAGTAGCGCGCCCCCGGATAGCCCTCGGCGTACTTGTTGGTGAGCACGCTGCCCTGGCAGTCGAGCACCGCCTGGGGCACGAAGTTCTCCGAGGCGATCAGCTCGAGCGTGCGCTGCTGGCGGTCGAGCTCGAGCGCCAGCACCTCGGCGATCTCCGGATCGACCTCGGCGACAGGGCGGTTGAAATAGTCGTGAGGTAACGCTTCCGACACCGTCCAGCGAGCTTACCAGCGACTCTAGACGCGGCTGAGCGCCGCCGTGACGGCGTCGTCGCTGAGTGCGCCGGAGCGCACGATCCGCCAGCTGCCGGCCATCTCGAGCGCGCTTATGTCAATCACCGTCGAGGGCAGCCCGGGGAGCGCACCACCATCGATCACGAGGTCGGCGCCGGCGCGAATCGCCGGCGGCACGTCCTCGAGGCGCCGCGGATCGGGGCCACCGGCGTGGTTGGCGCTCGATTGGAGGACGGGAAAGGGAAGCGAGAGGCCGATGTCGATCACGCGCAGCCCGAGCAACTCGCCGCCGCAGAGCGGAAAGCGGCGCTCCGGGTTGGCGAGCAGCAGCGTCACCGGCCCGGGCAGCAGCGCCCGCAGCGCGCTCTGCGTGCGCGCCCCCGACTCCTCGAGCAGCGCGAGTGCGACCTGGGAGGAGAAGCACAGCAGCGCCGCGGGCTTGTCGGGCGCCCGGCCCTTGAGGTCATAGAGGCGCGCCACGGCGGCGGCATCCTCGGGGTCGCAGCAGAGCCCGTAGACCGTGTCGGTGGGGAACACGGCGACGCCGCCGCCGCTGACGCATTCACGCAGCGGATCCGATCCGCCGCCCAGCGCTACGACGTCCGCGCTCACCGGCGCGCGATCACCACGCGCTCGTGTCCGGCGAGGTCGTGCCGCCGCTCGCAGTCGCTGAAGCCGGCGGCTTCGCAGAGCGCCGCGACGGCCTCGCCCTGACCTTCGCCGTGCTCGATCGCAAGCAGCTTCGCACGGCCTCGTCCGGCCTGGCCGACGAGCCGGCGGACGACGTCGAGACCGTCGCCGCCGCCATCGAGCGCGAGCCGCGGTTCGTGGCGCGAGACCTCTGGCTCGAGCCCGACGAGCACGGCGCTGGGAACGTACGGTGGGTTCGCGACGATCGCGTCGAAGGCATCGTCGATGTCGTCGAGCAGATCGCTGCGCTGGAAGCGGACCGCCAGCGCGAGGCGGTCCGCGTTGCTGCGGGCCACCTCCAGCGCATCCTCGCTGACGTCGCAGCCGCTGACGTCAAGGTCGCCGCGCTCGTCCTTGATCGCCAGTGCCACGGCGCCGCTCCCGGTGCAGCAGTCCAGCACGCTGGCCGCCTGCGCGAGCTCGCCGGCGATCTCGACCAGCAGCTCGGTCTCGGGGCGCGGCACGAGCACCCGCCGATCGACGCTCAGCTCGAGGCGGCGGAAGGCGCGGCGGCCAAGGATGTAGGCGATCGGCTCGCGCTGCACCGAGCGTCGGCGGACGTGGGACTGGAAGCGCCGCACGGCATCGCCGCGCAGGGCGAGCTCCGAATCCGTCAGCAGACGCTCGCGCGGCAGGCCGAGGGCGTCGGCGAGCAGTAGCTCGGCGTCCAGTCGCGGGCTCGGCGAGCCACCGGCAGCGATCGCGGTGCGCGCGCCGTCGAGTGCGTCGCGCGCGCTGACGGCGCTGCGAACCCCTGATCCGCCGGCGGCGCTCACTCGCCGGCCTGCTCGGAAAGCAGCTGGCGCTTCTCCTCAGCCTGCAGCGCCGCCGTGAACTCGTCGAGCTCGCCGGCCAGGACGGCGTCAAGGTTGTAGAGCGTCAGCTTGACGCGCTGGTCGGTGACTCGGCGCTCGGCGTAGTTGTAGGTGCGAATCTTCTCGGCCCGCTCGCCGGTACCGACCTGTGAGCGGCGATCTGCCGCCGTTGCCTCCTGCTGCTCGGCCAGCGCACGCTCGTAGAGCCGTGCACGCAGTACGCGCAGCGCCTTGTCGCGGTTCTGCAACTGCGACTTCTCGTCCTGCATCGAGACCACGATCCCCGATGGCTTGTGCGTGATCCGCACCGCGGAGTCGGTCGTGTTGACCGACTGGCCCCCGGGTCCACTGGAGCGGTAGACGTCGATCTGTAGGTCGTTCGGCTCGATCTGAATATCGACGTCCTCGGCCTCGGGCAGCACCGCCACGGTCGCCGTGGAGGTATGAATGCGGCCCTGCGACTCGGTCTGCGGAACGCGCTGGACGCGGTGCGTCCCGCCCTCGAACTTGAAGACCGAATAGGCCCCGCGGCCCTTGATCGCGAATGTGTGCTTGCCCTCGCTGTCCTCGAGCGACTCGACGGTGAAGCCGAGCCGCTCGGCGTAGCGCACGAGCATCCGGTGGATGTCGTCGGCCCACAGCCCGGCCTCCTCACCTCCGGCCCCACCCTGGATCTCGACGATCACGTGCTTGTCGTCGTTGGGATCGCGCTGGACCATCGCCAGGCGAATCTCCTCCTCGAGCTCAATGATCCGCTCGCGCGAGCTCGCCAACAGCTCGCGCAGCTCGGCGTCATCGCCGCCGTCGGCCAGCAGCTCCTCGGCGCCGGCGGCATCGTCTCGCGCATGGCGCCACTGCACCGCCAGCTTCGCCGCCGGCTCAAGCTGGCTGTACGCACGCCCAACCTCGGCAAAGCGCTGACGGTCGGAGAGCACCGCCGGGTCCGACATCTGCTCGGAGAGCTCGGCGAAGCGCGCCTCGATCTGCTCGACGAGCCTCTCGATCAGGCTCAAGCGACGACCTCGAGCCCGACGAGGTCGCCGGCGCTGACACCGTCGCCGGCCTCCGCGTCGAGCACCGCGCTCAGAGCCGCGAGTGCGACGGCGAGCTGGCCGTGGTCGGGCTCACGCGTCGTCAGGCGCTGGAGCGCCAGGCCCGGCGCGATGATCAGCGCGACCGCGCGATGGTCGCGGTAGCGCGCCGCGAGCCGGATGATCTCGTAGGAGATCCCGGCGATCACCGGCACACCAAGGATCCGCGTGAGGATCAGCCAGTACCAGGCGGGCAATCCAAGCGGCGCAAAGACAAAGATCGCGACGATCATCACGATCAGCAGGAAGCTCGTCCCGCAACGCGGATGCAGCCGCGAGAACTGCGCGGCGGCCGCTGGCTCGAGCGGTGCCCCGGCTTCGTAGCAGGCGATCGCCTTGTGCTCGGCGCCGTGGTATTCGAATACGCGGCGCAGCTCACGCAGGCGCGAAAGCAGCACCAGGTAGCCGAGGAAGATCGCGGTTCGCAGCACGCCTTCGACGAGCCAGAACAGCGTCGCCGAGTGCAGCGGGCCCTTGATCAGGCTGACGAGGCCCACCGGCACGACGAAGAACAGGCCGATCGCGAACACCAGCGACACCGCGACCGCACCGGCCCAAGCGCCCCGTGACAGCTCCTCCTCGCCCTCGCCGACCTGCACGCCGACCGAGATGTTCAGCGCCCGCATTCCCATGCCGAGCGATTCGCCGAGCGCGACGATGCCGCGCAGGAGCGGCAGCCGCAGGATCCGATGGCGGCGCAGCACCGATGTGAACGCCGTCGTGCGCACGACGATGTCGCCCTCGGGCGGCTCGCGCTTCGCGCTCTCGATCTGCGCGGCGGTCGGCGCGCGCGCCGCCACCGACCAGGTGCGCACGCCGCGCATCATCACGCCCTCGAGCACGGCCTGACCACCGACCGGCCGGTCCTGACTCGCGCCGGGGCGCACGCGCGCAGCGCGCAGCCTGGCCATCCGCTGGCCCTACTTGGTGCTCGTAGCAGCGCGACGCGCGCTACGCGCGGCGCGGCGCTGGAAGCGCTCGACGCGGCCGCCGGTGTCGATCAGCTTCTGCCGGCCCGTATAGAACGGATGGCAGTTGGAGCAGATCTCGACGTGCAGCTCGGCCTTGGTCGAGCGCGTCACGAACTCATTGCCGCAGGTGCAGCGAACGTGCGCAGTCAGATACTCGGGATGGATTTCGCTTTTCATCGCTTCACAATTGTAGCGAGCGCGAATTCAACGTCCGTGCGCGGGGTCCGGTCCGGCTGATCTCAGCCAGCGGAGCCGCTGCCGCCGGCGTTCGCGCCGCCGCCACAGGTCAGCGTAATCGTGCGCTGGGCATTGGCCGCCTCGGTGACCGCTCCCGTCGGGTCGACCTCGGCCGTGATCGTCTCTCCGGCAGTGCAGCGCGGACCGGTGAACTGGGCTGTGGCGCTGCTCGCCGGTGCCAGGCCGGGGATCGTCTGGTCGGCCAGGGCGGTCGATCCGACGCTGAGCGCGACCGCGAACGGCCCGGCAGCCGCCGTGCCGGAGTTGCGGACCACGACGCCGTAGAGCGCACTCGAAGGGGAGCCGGCTGAGCGGGTGATCCGAACGGCAAAGAGATCCGGCTCGGGCGCGACCGCAGCGCTCGTGACGCAGGCCGGCGTGACGCGGTCGTCGCGACGGATCACGTTGCCGTGGCGATCGAGCCAGCGGTAATGGACCTCGGCGCGGAAAGCGGCGGGCGCCGGGAGCGAATCGACGTTCACGTTCGCCGTGAACGAGCTGATGCCGCGATTGGACGTCTGCCAGATGCCGAAGCCGGGGTCGCTGACCGCGACATAGGGGCTCGCGGCGCCCGAGCGTTCGTAGAGGTTGAAGCTGACTGACATCGTGCTGGTGCCCGGCACCGCCTGCATCGCGGCACTGAAGCTCGCCGAGCGCTGCGTTGCGCCCGCGCCGCCGACGCAGGCGCTCAGCGTTGCCGAGTCAAGCCCGCCGGCGCGCGGCACGACCGGGTGAGCGCGCAGTGCGGCGGGGACGCCGGTCGCTGCGGCGCTCGCGAGCGGCGCCAAGGCGCACACGACCGCGAGTACGCAGAGCGCTGCCGGTAGGGGTCGCGAACGATTCATTGCACTGCCTCTAACACCGCAACGACGCGGATGTTGCGAGATCGAATGCTGCTTTCGCCGACCGCGTTGGATTCGCGCTGCGTGCGCACGGTGGCGACCCTCAAGTGCCTTCGGCGTAGTCGCCGGCGCCGGCGCGCAACGGCGTGAGCGCGGCGTGAAGCGCATCACAGGCGCCTGCGTCGAGCGGATCCATGCCGAAATTGGCCTGGTTCAGCCGCTGCGTGGCCTGCTCGGCGGCCTCCCTGCCGCTCGGCGTGATCCGCGCCAGGATCGCCCGACGGTCACGCTGGTGGGCGAGGCGCTCCACGTAGCCGCTTTCGACAAGCTTGTCGATCACGTTGGTGACGCTCGCCCGATGCACCTGCAGGCGGTCGGAGACCTTGCCGAGCGACAGCTCGCCACTACGACTGTAGAAAAGCAGCATCAGCGCCTCGTAGCGCGGGAACGTCAGATCGAGACCGGCGAGCAGATCGTTGAGGCGGACCATGACGATCTGCTGTGCGCGCATGATGGAGGTGACGGCGGCCATGCTCGGCGTGGCCGCACCGCCCCAGTGGCTGTCCCACTGCCGCCGCGCCTCGGCGATCGGGTCGAAGGGAAGCGGTCGGGACACGGTGTCGTGTGCGGCGCTGCGCGTCAGGTGAGTTGGTAGAGCGGGCCGTCGCCGCCTTCGGGTGTTGTGAGGCGGCCGCCCTTGGCGGTGATCGCGCCGCACTGGACGCAGTTGGTGTAGTTGACGATCACCTCGACCTCGCCGCTGGCCGGCGCGTCCTCGGGGATCTCATAGACGCCTGCGGGGCACATCCAGCGCCAGGTCTCGGCGATCTCGCGCGGCACGCGGCGGCGCACACGGATGTGGTTGGGCGCATCGTCGCGGGTGCTGTTGCCCGTGATGTAGACCGACGAGAGCTTGTCGAAGGTGTACTTGCCGTCTGGCTTCGGGTAGCGGTCGGCGGTCCTGCCGATGAACATCGCGCGCGCGTCGTTGCGATGCCATTTGAGACGTCCCGCGGGTAGGCGGCCTTTGGTCGCGATTGCCAGGTTGACGAGCGGCGCGCCACGCACGAACCCGCGCTGGAATGGCTGTCGGGCGTTGCGCACGCGGTAGAGCTCCTCACCGCTCGCCGAGGCGGCGAACGCGTCGTCGTAGCCGGCGAAGTCGCTGCTGCCGCGCTTCAGCGACGCGTAGATCGTCTCCGCCGCGAGCATGCCTGAGCGGATTGCGTGATGGACGCCCTTCAGCGCGACCGTGTCGACGAGGCCGGCGCAATCGCCGACCAGGACCGCGCCCGGCATCGCGAGCTTGGGCATCGAGAACCAGCCGCCGCCCGGCAGTGCCTTCGCGCCCCAGCCGACACGCTCGCCACCCTCGAGGATCCCCTTGACGAGCGGGTGCTGCTTGAACAGCTGCAGCAGGTCGTGGGGCGAGGTGGTCGCGTCCGCGTAATCGAGATCGACCACGAAACCAATGCTCACCAGATCCTCACCTGTCCGCTCGTCACGCATCGGGTAGATCCAGCTGCCACCGATCTGCCCGTAGCGCGCTGACAGACGCAACGGCCACGGCCCGACCGTGTGAATCACCCGATCCAATGGCTTGGGGACCTTCCAAACCTCCTTCACACCGAGCTCCCAGACCTGCGGCTCGCGACCCTCGGCGAGATCGAACTCACGAATCGCGGCCCCCGTCAACGACCCCCAGGAACCCTCGGCCAGCACCGTCGCCGATGCCTTGATGTCGGTCCCCGCCGCGAACCCCGCCAGCGGCTCGCCGTCGCGGCCGCGGCCCTTGTCGCCGGAGCGCACACCAACGACACGACCCCGCTCGACGATCAGCCGGGTCGCCGCCGTCTCCGACAGCACGTAGGCACCGCCCTCCTCGGCACGGCGCTGCTGGAAGCGGGCGAGCGCCGCAACCGAGATCACCTCATTGCCGTGGTTGCGAAATGGTGGCGGTGGCGGAATCCGCAGCCGTGTGCGGCCGCTCGGCAGCAGATAGACAGCCTCCTTGCGCACCTCGCCAAAGGCAAAGCCCTCTTTGCGCCAATCCTCACGCGACAAATCCGGAAAAAGGTCCTCCAGCGGTCCGGGGCGCATCACCGCACCCGACAGGCTCTGCCCGCCGCACACCTTCGCCTTCTCGATCACGCAGACCGGCACCTCCCCCAGCCGCTCCAGCGTCTCGGGATCGCCTGCGAGCAGCGACAGCAGCCGGTTCGCACAGGCAAGCCCGGCCGTACCACCGCCGACGATCGCCACACCGACCTCGATCCGATCATCCTCGCCATCAAGCTCGTGCTTGACCAGCTCGCGCTGCGTGTCGATCGGCGGCGGAAAATCCGCCGGCCGTGCACCGCCCGGCACGGCTACTGGCCCTTCTTCTCGCGGACGGCCGCGGCGAGCTTCGGCAGGATCTTGTTGAGATCGCCGACGACGCCGAGATCGGAGAACTCGAAGATCGGGGCGTTCGCGTCCTTGTTGATCGCGACGATGTTCTCCGAGGACTGCATCCCCACCTTGTGCTGGATCGCGCCGGAGATGCCGGCGGCGAGATAGAGCTTGGGCGAGACCGTCTTGCCGGTCTGGCCGATCTGCGCCGCGTAGGGGTACCAGCCGGCGTCGACCACGGCGCGCGTCGCCGCGACCGCACTCGAGGACCCAAACGCCCGGGCGAGCTCCTCGCAGAGCGCGAAGCCGTCGGCGTTGCCGAGTCCGCGGCCCCCTGCGACGAGGATCTCGGCGCCCTCGATATCGACATCCGCGCCGCGCTGCTCCCCACGACTGATCATCCGGGCGCGCGTCGAGAACGGCGAGAACTCGACGCTCAGCTCCTCGACCGGCGCGTCGGTGCCTGCGGGCGGAGCGATCTCGAACGCGTTCAGGCGGGCGATGATGATGCCGACCTCGCTGCGGTAGCTGATTTCCGAGATCTGGGAGTCACCGAGGATCGGGCGCTGCGCGATCAGCGTGCCGTCCTCGACGCGCACGCCCGTGACCTCCATCGCGACGCCGGCGCCGAGGCGGGCGGCGAGGCCGGCGCCGATCTCGAAGCCGAGCAGGCCGCCACCGAAGAGGGCGTAGCCGAAGCCGCGATCGGCAATCACCTGCGCCATCGCGTCGACCACCGGCTGCGCCAGTCCCTCGGGCCCAGCTACGCGGTAGACCTTGGCCGCGCCGTAATGACCGAGCGTCGCGCAGAGCTCGTCCGTCGCGGAGTCACCGAGAACGAGCGCGTGCGCCTCGCCGCCAAGCGCCTGCGCGAGCTTCGCGGCCTCGGACACGGCACCCAGCGAGTTCTTGTTGAACGCGCCCTCGTAATGCAGCGCGTAAACCAGGATGTCGGCCATTCAGATCAGCTTCCTCTCATCCAGCCAGGCAACGATCTGCGCGACCGTCGCGTCGGTGTCGTCGTCTTCGATCATCGTGCCGCCCGTCTTCTTCGGCGGCTCTACCGCGGCGACCCAATGCGCCGCTGCGTTCTCGCCACCAACCCGCGAGGACTCGATTCCGACATCACCTGCAGCGAGCGTCTCGAGCGGCTGCTTCTTCGCCCCCATGATCGCCTTCAGCGACGGGTAACGCGGCTCGTTGATCGCATCACCAACGGCGATCACCGCCGGAAACTCGACCTCGACCGTGTCGTAGCCGTACTCCGCCTGGCGCTCGCAGCGCAGCTTGCCGTCGGCAACGTCGAGCTTGATCACCTGCGTCAGCGACGGCATCGCGAGGTGATCGGCGACGACGGCGCCAACCGTGTAGCACTCGCCGTCGTCGGACTGCTGGCCGAGCAGGACGAGGTCGGGCTGCTCGCGCTCGAGCGCCTTTGCCAGCGCGTACCCAGTGCCGGCGACGTCGGAGCCTGCAAGCGCGTCGTCGCACAGGTGCAGCGAGCGATCGGCGCCAAGCGACACGGCCTTGTGCAGCGCCCGCACCGCGCTCTCCGGCCCCATCGTCACGGCGACGATCTCCTCGACGGCGACGGCGCCGCCCTCCTTGATCTGCATCGCCGCCTCGATCGCGTGGGTGTCATACGGGTTGAGCGTCCGCTCGCCACTGCGATCGATCCGGCCGCTCGCCGGATCGATGCGTTTGCGCACGGCAGCGTCTGGCACCTCTTTGACCAGGACGCAGATCTTCATGTGGCTGACTCCTTCGGGGTTCGATTGGCGGGTCTGGCGTGGCGCGGGCCACCGCTGCGGCTACTGGTCACCGCGCGGCGGCTACGGCGCTGCGAATGAAATCGACCGCCGCCTCGGTGGATGCGCCGGGGGTGAAGACCTCGGCGACACCGAGCTCCTTCAGCGCAGCGATGTCGTCCGCCGGGATCGTTCCGCCGAGCGTGATCACGACGTCGTCAACGTCCTGCTCGCGCAGCAGCTCGATAATCCGCGGGACCAGCGTCATGTGCGCGCCGGAGAGGATCGACAGGCCGACCGCGTCGGCGTCCTCCTGGATGACGGTCTCGACGATCTGCTCCGGCGTCTGGTGCAGGCCGGTGTAGATGACCTCCATGCCGGCGTCGCGCAGCGCCCGCGCGATGATCTTCGCGCCGCGGTCGTGACCATCAAGGCCGGGCTTGGCAACGACTACGCGGATCTTCTTCTCGGTCAGTGACGAAGGCATGCGGTGCCGGCGAGCGTGCTGCGGGGGCCTGTCAGGCGGATTCTATTGCCCCTCAAACTATTTTTCATCAAACTAGTTTGGTCTAGGCCCGGATGACCATGGCGTCGCCCTGGCCGCCGCCGGAGCAGATCGCGGCGACGCCGATGCCGCCGCCGCGGCGGCGCAGCTCGTTGACGAGGGCCGTCAGGATGCGTGCGCCGGAGGCGCCGATCGGGTGGCCGAGCGCGATCGCGCCGCCGTTGACGTTGACGCGATCCTCGTCGATGCCGAGGATCCGCATCGAGCCGAGCGCGACCGAGGCGAACGCCTCGTTGATCTCCCAGACATCGACCGCGGACGGGTCGAGCCCGACCTTCGCGAGCGCCTTCTGCGCCGCGAGCGCCGGCGTGCGGGCGAGGTAGGCGAAGTCGTCGGCGACCTGCGCCTGGGCGATGATCTCGGCGAGGATCTGCTTGCCGTTGGTCTTGGCCCAGCCCTCGCTCGCAACGACGATCGCGCCGCCACCATCGTTGACACCGGGCGCGTTACCGGCGGTATGGGTGCCGTCCTTGACGAAGATCGGCGGCAGCGCGGCGAGCGATTCGAGCGTCGTGTCGGCGCGCGGCGCCTCGTCGAGCTCTACGACAGTGTCGCCCTTACGACCGGGAACGATGACCGCGACGATCTCCTCGGCCAGGCGGCCCTCCTCGGTGGCCTTCGCGGTGAGCTGCTGCGAGCGCAGCGCGAAACGGTCCATGTCCGCCCGCGTGATCTCAAGCTCAGCCGCGACCTCGGTCGCCTCCTGCGCCATGTGCTTGCCACTCCAGGCACTGGTCAACCCGTCGGCGACCATCGAATCAACGGCCGTCTGGTCGCCCATCCGGTAGCCGAAGCGGGCGCCCTCCAGCAGGTACGGCGCGCGCGACATCGACTCCATCCCGCCGCCGACGCCAACCTCGAGCTCGCCGGCACGAATACCCAGATCGAGCAGCGCGACAGCGCGCAACCCCGACGCGCAGACCTTGTTGATCGTCTCCGAGCTGACCTCCCTGGGCACCCCCGCATGGATCTGCGCCTGGCGCGACGGAATCTGCCCCTGACCGGCCTGCAACACCGTCCCCATCACGACATGCTCGACCTGCTCAGGCGCCACATCCGCGCGCTCCAGCGCGGCCTTGATCGCGACACCGCCGAGCGTCGGCGCATCGAGCGAGGCGAGGCCGCCGCCAAGCTTGCCGATCGGCGTACGCGCAGCTCCCAAGATCACGGTCTTCGACATCGACACTCCTCCAAGCTCGATACGGGGTCGCCAAAGATCCTAGATGGTTGATTCCACGACCAGACGGCGCGGGGGTCGCGGAATCAATCATCTAGTGCGCAGGCATCGTGCCCGGCCCGATGTATGCTCGCGAGCGGATGGAGGTCAGCAGCTCGACGAGCCCGGCGGAGGAGACCACGGCCGATACGGTCGTCGTCGGCGTCTTCGAGGGCGAGCAGGCCGCCCAGGCGCCGCTGCAGGCACTGCTCGACTCCGGCGAGGCCAAGCGCAAAGCCGGATCACTCGCCCTGACTCACATCGACGGCCGCCGCTTCCTGCTGGCCGGGCTCGGCTCGCGCGAGGACTTCGACGCCGAGCAGGCGCGGGTCGCCGCCGCGGTCGCCGCCAGGCGCGCGATCGAGCTCGGCTCACAGTCGCTGTCCTGGGACGCGCCGGCCGGCGCCGACGAGCGGATCATCGGGGCACTGGTCGAAGGAACGGTCCTCGCGAGCTACCGTTTCGATCGCTACCGGACGCACGACGAAGACGAACCGGGGCCGACACTCGAGCAGCTGACCGTCTGCGCTGACGCCGACCGTGGCGCGGCCGTCGCTCGCGCCGTCGTGATCGGCGAAGCCGTCAACGCGGCGCGTGTCCTGCAGGACACGCCGGCGAACGACATGACGCCGTCGGACCTCGCAGCGCGGGCGACCGAGCTGGCTGCCGCCAACCCTAACCTTGAGGTCAAGGTCGAGGGTCGCGAGGAGATCATCGCCCGCGGAATGGGCGCCTTCGCAGCGGTCGCGCAGGGAACCGCGCAGGAGCCGGCGCTGATCACGCTGCGCTACTCCGGAGCGGACGGCAGCGGGCCGGTGCTCGGCTTCGTCGGCAAGGCCGTGACCTTTGACAGCGGCGGCATCTCGATCAAGCCCGCCGCCACGATGGATGAGATGAAGTTCGACATGTCCGGCGGCGCCGCGGTGATCGAGGCGGTCGGTGCGATCGCTCGCCTCGGTTTGCCGGTCAGGCTGGTTGCCGTCGTCGGCGCGACGGAGAACCTGATCGGTGAGCGCGCCGTCAAGCCCGGCGACATCGTCCGGACGATGAGCGGCCTGACGATCGAGATCAACAACACCGACGCCGAGGGGCGACTGGTGCTCGCCGATTGCCTCGCGCACGCCGTCAACGAGGGAGCGGAGCGCCTCGTCGACCTGGCGACACTGACCGGCGCGATCGTCATCGCGCTCGGCTCAACCTACGCCGGCATGATGAGCAACGACGACGCCTGGGCGGCCGAGGTCCAGGCGGCCGCCGACGCCACCGGCGAGCTCGTCTGGCGGATGCCGCTGCACCCCGAGTTCAAGAAGCTCGTCAAAGGCAAGTACGCCGATCTCAACAACGCGCCGGAGCGCGGCAAGGGCGGCGCGATCACCGCCGCCGAATTGCTCGCGCGCTTCGCCGGCGAGACTCCCTGGGCGCACCTCGATATCGCTGGCACCGCATGGGACCTCGGCCGCAGCTACGCCGCCAAGGGCGGGTCCGGATTCGGCGTGCGCCTGCTCGTGGAGCTCGCGAGCGCGCACAGCTGAGCGGGGCGAGACGGGCCGATGGAGGCGGGCTACTCCGGGACGCCGCTGGCGCGCAAGCTGGGGATCGAACCGGGGATGCGCGTCGCGCTGATCGGCGATGCTCCGGACGACCTCGCCGGGCGGCTCGAGGGGGCGGTGGTCGTGCGCCGGCTGAGCGGGCGCTTCGAGCTGATCCTGGTGTTCGTGCGCTCGCGGGCGCAGCTCGATCGTCGCCTGCCCGCGGTGCTCGCGGCGCGCGGCGAAGGTGGCAGCCTTTGGCTGGCCTGGCCGAAGCGCGCCTCGGGCGTCGCGACAGACCTCGACGACACGGTCGTGCGCGCGAGCGGCCTTGCCAGCGGGCTCGTCGACAACAAGGTCTGCGCGATCGACAAGACCTGGTCGGGGCTACGCTTCGTCGCGCGGCGGACCTGAGCCGCGCCCGCGCCCGCGGATCGCGATCTTCGCGCCGCTGGCAACCGCGCTCTACCGGCGGCGAACGAACGACTGAGCGCGGTCGCGCTCGACGATCTGCTCGGCGGCGCTCGCCGGGTCGAGGCGTCGCGCCAGCACCTCGTCGAGCAGCACCTGCAGCTCCTCGTCGCCGTCGAGCCGCGCTTCGAGGCCGCGCCGCAGTCGCGCCGTGGCGAGAGCGAGAACCTCGCCGCGCAGGTTGCGTCCGCGCCGCTCGTTGAGCAGCCCCTGCGCCTCGAGCCAGGCGCGGTGGCGATCGAGTTGCTCGAGCAGGTCGGCGACGCCCTCACCGCTCAGCGCCTCGGTCCTGATGATCGGGACCTGCCAGCCGTCGGCCGGGGCGAGCGACAGGGTGGTGCGGAGCTCGCGCACCAGCGTGTCGGTGAGCGGGTGCTGCGCCTTGTTGACGACGATCAGGTCGGGGATCTCCATCACGCCGGCCTTCAGCGCCTGGATCGAGTCGCCGGCGCCGGGGATCAGGACGAGAACGACGGTGTCGGCGTGGCCGATCACATCCACCTCGGCCTGACCGACGCCGACCGTCTCGATGAACACGTCGTCCTTGCCCGAGGCGTCCATCAGCAACGCCGCCTGCAGCGCCGCCTCGGCTAGCCCGCCGAGCGCACCGCGAGTCGCCATCGAGCGGATGAAGACATCGGCGTCGAGGAAGTGCTCGGTCAGGCGGATCCGGTCACCGAGCACAGCGCCGCCACTGAACGGCGAGGTCGGATCGATCGAGAGGACCGCGACGCTGCGCTCGGCGGCACGGCGCAGCCGCGTCAACGCGCCGATCAGCGTCGACTTGCCGGCGCCCGGCGGACCGGTGATGCCGACGATCGCGGCGCCGCCGGTGTGCGGATAGACCTGTCGGACGAGCTCCCAGCCGGCGGGCTCGTCGTCCTGCACGAGCGTTATCGCGCGCGCCAGCGCGCGGCGGTCGCCGCCCAGCAGCCGCTCGGCGAGAATCGTCATGTCCACGGCGGCGCCATCATCGCAGCGCCACGAGCGCTCTACGATGGCGGGGCGATGCGCAACGAGACGATCGAGCTGCCGGGCCCGCGGCGTCCGGCGAGCGCGGCCGGCGCGGGGCGCTGAGCGCGTGCCGAGAGTGGAGCGCTTCCCGCTGTTCCCACTGCCGCTCGTCGCCCTGCCCGGCGAGGAGATCGCCCTGCACATCTTCGAGGAGCGCTACCGAACGATGATCGGCGAGTGCCTCGAGCTTGAACACGTGTTCGGGATCGTCTGGCTGGCCGACGACGAGCTCAAGCCCGTCGGCTGTGCCTGCGCGGTCGACCGGGTGCTCGAGCGAATGGACGACGGACGCTTCAACATCGTCGCGCGCGCGACGCGCCCGTTCGTGCTGCTCGAGCGCGACGACGCACTCGCCTACCCCGCCGGCGCCGTCGAGTTCATTCTCGACGAGGATGAACTCCCCGACAGCAGCGCAGCCGAGGCGGCGAGCGACGCCTACGCCGCGCTCGTGCAGGCTGCAACCGACGAGGAGCCCGATCCACAGGCGCTGAGCGCTCTGTCGGCCTACGACATGGCGGCGACGGTCGAGTTCGGCCTCGAGGCCAAGCAGCGACTGCTGGAGCTGCGCTCGGAGAACGCGCGCCTACGGCTGCTCGCACGGTTGCTGCGAGCTGCACTACGGCGACTGGACTTCGTCGACCGCGCACGCGCGCGGGCGCGCTCCAACGGCAAGGTCCGCTTCGGCTAGGCCCGGGGCGTTCTAGGAGCCGGGGCGGCCGGCGAACTCGGGCACTTCGATGTCGGCGATCGCCAGCGCCGAGCGTGACCGCAGGCGCTGCGGTGTCGTGCGATGGACCCGCGGCTCGCCGTCCGGCGCCTCGATCGCCCGCGGCTGCGGGCGCACGCTGTCGCCATGAGCGGTCGCAACGACGGTGACCCAGACCTGGTCGGTCAGGTTGTCGTCGACCATCGCGCCAAAGATGATGTTGGCGTCCGGATGCGCGGCACCGCTGACGGCCTTCGCCGCTTCGTTGACCTCCCACAGCGAGAGGCTCGGCGGTCCGGTGATCGAGAGCAGGATGCTGCGCGCGCCGTCGACCGAGGTCTCGAGCAGCGGCGACGACACGGCGGCCATCGCCGCATCGACGGCGCGGCCCTCGCCCGTGCCCATGCCGATCCCCAGCAGCGCCGTGCCGGCGTTCGACATCACGGTGCGGACATCGGCGAAGTCGAGGTTGATCAGGCCGGGCAGCGTGACGAGATCGGCGACGCCCTGCACGCCCTGGCGCAGCACGTCGTCGGCGACGGCGAAGGCGTCGACCATCGACGTCTTCTTGTCGAGCACCGACAGCAGGCGGTTGTTCGGTACGACGATCAGCGTGTCGACGACCTCGGCGAGCGCTTCGATGCCGGCGTCGGCCTGCTGCGCGCGGCGGGAGCCCTCGAACCCGAACGGCTTCGTCACGATGCCGACGGTCAGAGCGCCGATCTCGCGGGCGATCTCGGCGACGACCGGCGCAGCGCCGGTGCCGGTGCCGCCGCCCGCGCCGGCGGTGATGAAGACCATGTCCGCGCCCTTCAGGTGCGCCTTGATCTCGTCGTAGCCCTCGATCGCGGCCTCGCGACCGACAGCCGCGTTCGCGCCCGAGCCAAGCCCGCGCGTGACCTCGGCACCGATGTGCAGCGTGGTCTGCGCGGTCGACTGCTGCAGCGACTGGACGTCGGTGTTCACGGCGATGAACTCGACGCCGGGCACCTCCGCCTCGATCATCCGGTTGACCGCATTGACGCCGGCGCCGCCGACGCCGACGACGCGCAGCTGTGCGCTGCCAAGCTGGCGCGGGCTGGCCGGCGGGGCCTCGGCGGCGGCGTCAGGCTCGCGTGAGCGGGCCGACGCGCGGATCTCGAGCATGTCGCTCGGCAGTTCGGAGTTGAACGCTTCGCGCAGGCGCTCCTGCGCGGTCGGCGCTTCGCTCGGCGGCGGCTCCGGCTGGCGCTCAGGCTCGCTGATCAGCGGCGGCTCGAGCCCGTCGACCTCGGTCTTACGGAACAGCGCGGCGAGCGGTCCCTCGCGCATGCTTGCGCGCTTACTTGGAGCGGCCATCGAGAACCTCCTTCGCGAGAGCGCGGTAGGACTGCGCGGCCGACCCGCGTGGGTCATAGCGCAGCACCGACATCCCCTTTACCGGCGCCTCTGCGAAGCGCACCGTCTTGCGGATGCGTGAAGCGAAGACGCGGTCGCCGAAGTTCTCCTCGAGGATCTCGATCGCCTCCTTGGCGTGGATCGTCCGGGTGTCGACGAGCGTCGGCAGGATGCCCTGGATGTCGACATCCGGGTTGAGGTTCTCGCGGACCATCGACAGCGTGTTCTGCAGCTGGATCAGCCCACGCATCGAGAGATACTCACACTGGACGGGCACGATGACCTTGTGGGCGGCAGTCAAGGCGTTGATCGTCAGCAGGCCGAGGCTCGGCGGCGTGTCGATGCAGATGAAGTCGTAATCGTCGGCGACGGTCGCGAGCGCCCGCTGCAGTGCGCGCTCGCGTCCGATCGTCGCCGCGAGCGCGATCTCGGCGCCGGCGAGGTCGATCGATGCGCAGGCGACATCGATCTCCCGCCTGCGCACGACGTCGCGAATCGGAAGCTTATGGACCAGCACGTCATACATGGAGCGTTCCAGGGTGTCCGGATCGATCCCCTGGGACATCGTCAGGTTGCCCTGCGGATCCATGTCGACGCAGAGCACGCGATGGCCTTCCTCGGCGAACGCCGCGGCCAGGTTGAGCGTCGTCGTGGTCTTTGCGACGCCGCCCTTCTGGTTGGCGAACGCAATGACCTTGGCCTGGCCCTTGGCCGGGCTCATCGGTGCCACCACTGTTCGAGCAGGAACCTCACGGCGCTGTATTCGCAGGTCGGGCAGGTAATCCTGCATCGAATCGCAAGCCCGTAGGATCGGGGCGGATGACAGATCGCGAATCCGTGCCGCTGCTGCACCGGCGCCTGATCTTCGTCATCGGCAAGGGCGGCGTCGGACGCTCGACGGTCGCGGCCTCGTTCGGCCTGCTCAGCGCCCGCCGCGGCGCGCGGACGATCGTCGCCGAGGTCAGCGGCCGGGGCGAGCTGCCGGAGCTGTTCGGGCGCGATCCGCAGGCCGGCGAGGTCGAGATGACAGGCCGGCTGTCGGCAATCCAGATCGACCCCGAGCGCGCGCTCGACGAATACCTGCACGAGCACCTGCCGCTGCGGATGCTGGCCGACCTGGTCGGCGCGACGCGACTGATCGGCTACCTCGCCGCGGCGACGCCCGGCCTGCGCGAGCTGCTCAGCGTCGGCAAGCTGTGGGAGCTGGCCCAACCGGAGCGGCGGATACCCGACGCGAGCCCCTATGACCTCGTCATCGTCGACGCCCCCGCGAGCGGGCATTCGCTGGCGCTGCTGTCGGCGCCACAGGCGTTCGCGCGGGCCGCCCAGGGCGGGCCGGTCGCGCGCCAGGGTCAGAAGATCGACGCGATGCTCCATGACCGCTCGCAGACCGCGCTCGTGGCCGTAGCGCGCGCCGAGGAGGCCGCGGTCAGCGAGCTGATCGAGCTTCGCGCGAAGCTGCGCTCCGAGCTGGCGCTCGAGCTTGACGCCCTGATCGTGAACGCGCTGCCGGCCGCGGCGCTGCGCGGCGAGGACGCCGACGCGCTGCGCAGCGCGCTCGACGGCGCGAGCGAGCTGGAGGCCGGCGCGCGCAGCGCGATCGAGCGGGTCCTTGGCGAGGACCGCGACGCGCACGCGGCCCGCACGCAGGTTGAGCGCCTGGCGCGCGAGCTGCCCGACACGCCGCTGATCGAGCTGCCCCGCTGCGCAGGCGCAGAGGTCGGCTTCAGCGAGCTCGAAGCGCTGTCCGATCGACTGGCGGTGGTCCTGTGACGCTCGCGGCGGTGCTCGCGGAGCGACGGATCTGTGTCTGCGTCGGCGCCGGCGGTGTCGGCAAGACCACCACGGCGGCGGCGATCGCCCTCGGACTGGCGGCGTCCGGGCGCAAGGTCGCGCTGGTGACGATCGATCCGTCGCGTCGGCTCGCCGGCGCGCTGGCGCTGAGCGAGCTCGACAACGAACCGCGCCGGTTGAGTCCGGAGCATCTCGCCGCGACCGGCCTCGAGCTGAAGGGCGAGGTCTGGGCGATGGTGCTCGACCCGAAGCGGACGTTCGACGAGCTGATCACGCGCCTGGCCAGCGACGAGCGCACGCGCGAGCGCGTGTTCTCCAACCACATCTACCGCGAGATGTCCGGGGCGGTCGGCGGCTCGCACGAGTTCACGGCGGTGGCAAAGCTCTACGAGCTCGACCGCAGCGGCGACTACGACGCGATCGTCCTCGACACGCCGCCGTCGCGCAATACGCTCGACTTTCTGCGTGCCCCCGAGCGTTTGATGGCGTTCCTCGACGCGCCGACGATGCGACTGCTGCTGGCGCCGGCGGGCCTCGGCGCACGGCTCGCAGGCCGCGCCGGGGCGCCCGCGCTGGCGCTGATCAGGCGGCTGATCGGCGTCGACCTGCTGGCGGAGGTGTCGCTGTTCTTCGCCGCGATCGGCGGCCTGCTCGCCGGCTTTCGCGAGCGCGCCAGCGCCGTCGAGGCGCTGCTGCGCGACCGCGGGACGACGTTCGTGCTGGTCAGCTCGCCGGAGCGCGAGCCGATTCGCGAGTCGATCGCCTTCGCGGCGCAACTGCGCTCCGACGGCCTGCCGCTTGGCGCCCTGGTCGTCAACCGGATGCGGCTCGCATCCGACAGCGGGGCGAGCGGACTGGCGCCGGCGCTAAGCGCGGCGCTCGGCGAGCGCCTCGCCGCGATCGTCGGCGACAGCACCGAGCGCGCGGCCCGGCTCGCCGCCCACGACCAGCTGGCGATCGAGCGGCTGGCGGGCGAGCTCGGCTGCGTACCGCAGACGCTCGTGCCCCTGCTCGACGCCTCGCTCGGTGAGCTCGAGACGCTCGGTGCGGTCACCCGGCAGCTGTTCGAGCTGCCGGCGAGCCCTGATTAGCGGCGCGCGTGCAGCTCGGTCGTCGGCGGCTCACCGGCCTGCCCGCCGTCATGGGGGGTACCCGAATGGGTGAAGATCGAGTCTCCGGCCTGGCTGGCGAGCTCGGCGTGGACGGCGGGCTGGGGCGTCGCGAAGAGGTCGGCGGCGAAGCTGCCGGTGTGGGCGCGGGTGACGTGGAAGTCGCCCGGCGCGACCCCCGCGTCGGCCTCGGGAACGTAGATCCGCGCGTCCGCGAGCGCGGCGAGGTCGCCGCGCAGCTGCCCGGCGATGACGTCGCGCAGGATCGCGCGCAGGCGATCCTCGATCTCGGCTGCCAGCGCGAGCGCGGCGGCGCCGAGATCGCTGCCCGCGATCACCGCCTGCTCGAGCTGGAGCGCGCGCATCACGCGCTTGGTCACCTCGGGCCGCTCGGCGCCGTCGGCGCAGAGCGCCGCGAGGCGACCGGCCAACCTGCCGCTGCCGACGCCTTCCGGCTCGAGCAGCGCGCGCAGCGCGAGCAGATGGTCGCTGAGGCCTTCGAGCCTGCTCTCCCGCGCACAACCAAGCTCGAAGCGCCGCAGCGCCCAGCCAAGCGCACCCTCCGTCGGGCGACGCCGGGCGACGGTTGCGCAGAACTCGCGCAACTCGTCCGCCTGCTCCTCCACCAGGACCACCTTGCCGTCGCCGCGCCCGCCACCGTTCAGCGGCAGCGCTCGCCACTCGGAGCCGTCGACGTGGATCCAGGCCAGCGGTGCGAGCGAGATACCGCCCGCATAGAGTCGTAGCGCGCTCTGCAGCGCGAGCATCCCCTGGAGAGCCGCCTCGACACCGCCGGCGCCCGTCTCGTCGGCAAGGTCACCGGGATCGATCGCGACGACCAGCGCAGGGCGCTCGTCGCGCACCCACGAGGGGTCGGGCGGCACGCGGCCGAGGCGCTCGAGCGGAGCGAGCAGGATGCCCTCCCCCAGCGAGATCTCCTTGGCCATGGTGCTGACGCCGCGCAGCAGCCCGAGCAGCGCGATCTCGTTGCGCTGCTCGACGGCGTTCTCGAACAGCTCGCGGTAGGCCGGCTCGAAGCGTTCGGGCACGAGCAGGAAGTTCTTGTCGGAGCCGTCGAAGACGCGCGCCGTGAAGCAGCGCAGCGCCGCCTCGACAAGGTCGGCGTCCTCGTCGACCTCCAGCCGGTGGGACTCCAGGTAGCTGCGCAGGCCCGGGATCAACGAGAGCTCGGCGAGTGCCGTGTCGGCGCTCGGCTGGGCGCGCAGAGCGGCCCAGTGGCGCTCGACGAACTGGCGCGTCAGTGGGCGGTAGCAGTAGAGCGCTGGGCGATGCGTGCGCGCCCGCTCCTCGACGACCTCGAAGCCGACCTCGGCGCCGGCGACGGTCGCAGCCGTCAGCGCCTGGGCCGCCTCGGCGGCAAAGGCGTGCAGCGACTGATGCAACTGACCGGAGCGCATGGCGAGGGTTTCGCGGCGCGGGCGAGGCCTCCTGCACGCGCAGCCGACGTTGCCGTCAGCGCCCGGAGCTCTTGGTCAGGCGGCGACCGGTTCGCCGAGCGTCGGAGCCTGCGAGAGCTCCTCGCAGACCCAGCGGCGACCGTAGTCACGCATGCTGTCGATGATCGGCAGCAGGTCGCGCCCCTTATCCGTCAGCGAGTACTCAACGCGCGGCGGTACCTCGGGATAGGTATGGCGCTCGATGATCCCGTCCTCCTCGAGCGCACGCAGGCGCAGCGACAGCGTCCGCGGGCTGATCCCGGCCAGTGATCGCTCGAGCTCGCAGAAGCGACTGCGCCCCTCGGCGAGGTCACGAACGAGCAGCAGCGTCCACTTGCCGCAGACGATCTCGGCGGTATGGCAGACGGGACAGCCTTCTTGCGAGGACATACACAAGACTTTACCAACTGAAGCGTTGGCAGACGAGCTAGCTTGCGAGCGCGAGCCGGCTCGCGTCCAACGCCGCGGCCTGCCGGGGCGCTTCGGCGTCGAGCATCAGCTTGAAGTCGTGCGGGCTGGTCGCGGCTTCGATCGCGTCCTCGACCTTGATCCGGCCCGAGCGGACGTGCGCGAGCAGCGCCTGGTCGAAGGTCTGCATGCCGTAGAAGCTGCCGTCGGCGATGATCTCCGCGAGCCCCGCCTCCTGGCGCGCCGGATCGTAGATCGCATCGCGCACGCGGCCGGTCATCCGCAGGACCTCGACCGCCGCGACGCGGCCACCGACCGAGGCGGGCACGAGGCGCTGGGAGACGACGCCCTTGAGCGTTCCGGCGATCATCGAGCGCACCTGCTTGTGCTGGTGCGGCGGAAAGAAGTCGAGCATGCGGTTGATCGACTCGGCGGCATCGACGGTGTGGATCGTCGACAGCACGAGGTGGCCGGTCTCGGCCGCCGAGAGCGCGGTCTGGACGGTCTCCTCGTCGCGCATCTCGCCGATCAGGATCACGTCGGGGTCCTGGCGCAGGACGCGCCGCAGCGCGAGCTTGAACGATTCGGTGTCGGCGCCGACCTCTCGCTGGCTGATCATCGAGCAGATATCGCCGTGGACGAACTCGATCGGGTCCTCGATCGTGACGACGTGCGCCGAGCGGCTCTTGTTGATGTGGTCGATGATCGCGGCGAGCGTCGTCGACTTGCCCGAGCCGGTGCTGCCGGTGACCAGGATGATCCCGCGGCTCTCGTCGGCGAGCTCGGTGATGACCGGCGGCAGCCCGAGCTCGTCGACGGTGCGAATCCGGTGCGGGATCGCGCGCGCCGCGAGCGAGACGTTGCCGCGCTGGTGGAAGATGTTGATGCGAAAGCGCGCGACCCCGGGAATCTCGTGCGAGATATCCATCTCGTGGCCTTCCTCGAATTCGAGCATGCGATTGCTGCCCGACAGCAGCGCCTTCATCGCCGCCTGAGTATCGGCTGCCGTCAGCACCGGCCAGTCGTCGCTCGTCAGCGGCCCGAGCTCGCCGTCGACGCGGGCAAGCGGCACCGAGCCGACCTTCAGATGGAGATCGGAACCATCACACGCGACAAGCGCGCACAGAACTTTCTCGATATCGATCACAGCTACTGATCGGATCGGCGTAAGCGCTGCCCCAGTTGAGGCGCGCTGAGGTCCATCTAGACGGCTGGACGATCCTACGAGCTCCGTCCAGGGCGTACTAGTACGCAGCCCCCGGCGCATGCGCCGGGGGCCCGGACGGCGCATGCGCCGTCCGGCCGGGGGCCGCATGCGGCCCCCGGGAACTACTAGGCGACGTCGCGGAGCTTCTGCGCTTCGGCGAGGTTCTGCAGCTTCTTCAGCGACTGATTCTCGATCTGGCGAATCCGCTCGCGCGTGACGTTGAAGGTGCGCCCGACCTCGTCCAGCGTGCGCGGGTGCTCGCCGCCCAGGCCGTAGCGCAGCTCGAGCACGCGGCGCTCGCGGTAGGAGAGGTTCTCGAGCGCTTCGCGCAGCGCCTCCTTGGTGAGGATCTCGGCGGCGCGCTCGTAGGGCGACTCGGCGCGCTCGTCGGCGATGAACTGCCCGAACTCGGACTCCTCCTCGTCGCCGACCGGCTTCTCGAGCGAGATCGGCGCCTGTGCCGAGCGCTTGATCGAGTCGACCTCTTCGGGGTCGATCCCGGTGACCTCGGCGATCTCGTCCGGCGTCGGCTCACGGCCGAGCTCGGTCACGAGCTTGCGCTCGGCGCGCCCGATCTTGTTCAGCTTCTCGACGACGTGGACCGGGATCCGGATCGTCCGCGCCTTGTCGGCGAGCGCACGGGCGATCGCCTGGCGGATCCACCAGGTCGCGTAGGTCGAGAACTTGAAGCCCTTGCGGTAGTCGAACTTCTCCGCCGCGCGCACGAGGCCGAGCGTCCCCTCCTGGATCAGGTCGAGGAACGGCAGGCCCTGGTTGCGGTAGTTCTTGGCGATCGAAACGACGAGCCGGAGGTTCGACTCGACCATCTTCTGCTTGGCGTCGAGGTCGCCGCGCTCGATCCGCTTGGCCAGATCGACCTCTTCCTGGGCTGTCAGCAGGCGAACCTTGCCGATGTCCTTGAGGAACAGCTGCAGCGAGTCGGTCGTCATGTCCGGCTTCAGGTCAAGCGCCGTCTTCGCCTTGCGGCGGCCGCGCTTGTCGGGTGCGCGCTCGACCTCGGAGCCGGCGGCGGTCGCCGGATCGATGTCCTCGACCAGCTCGATCTCCGACTTCTCGAGGAAGCCGTGCAGCTCCTCGATGTCGGACTCGTCCATGTCCAGCTCGGACACGGCACCCTGAATCTCGGCATAGGTGAGCACGCCCACCTGCTGCCCCTTCGTTACGAGGCCCTTGACCTCTTCAAGCTCTTGAAATTCCGCTACAGACATGTATTTCCGTTTCCGTCGCGTAGCCGCCTTGCGGTCAATGGGAACCGCACCGGCCACGTAGAACTGGGGGAGGGACGTTCGACCGCGCCAGCTTCGGCGCGCCGCAAACGCATGGACTGAATTCTACGCGCTTTACTTTGTGTAGTCAACGTTAAAGCCTGTTTCGGCGCCGTTTTGCAGGCCTATGAGCGGAACTCGACAGATCGGCATTCTGGCCGCCACCGCCACGTCCTGCGCCCGGGCTCGCAGTCTTAATACGCATAACGTGCCCGAGCGTTTCAAAGTTGCCCGGATTTGCTTCGAATCAATGGTCGGGGCGATCGCATTGCACGGCCCCGACGGTTGACATATACTCGCGCCGCCACGCCCAATCGCTCCGTGTCCGCACGGTGAGAGCGGGGGACCCAATGCGGAGATTCTCTTCGCGGGGGCGAATCTGCCGGAATTCCGGCGGTAGCGCGAGAGCGCGAGCCCGACAGCTCACCCCGTAGGCAACGGCACAGCGGAGTGAACTGATTTGGTGCGCGCGCACATAGCGATTCGTCGGCTTGCCTCGGCTCTCGCCGTGGGCGTGGTGGCGGGCGCGATGACGGCCACCGCCGCGGCGAGCAATGGCGGCACGCAGGCCGGCAACGGCACGGTCGGCAAGCCGGTACCGGCGCCGGTCGGTGCGACGCTTGGAGCGGTCACGTTCACGCCGGCGACCGTCGCCCGCGGGCAGACCACCGTGGCGACCGGCAGCCTCGCGGCCTCGCAGGCCGGCCAGCCGGTCGCGCTCGAGATCGAGGAGAAGACCGGCGTCTGGGACGCCGTCGCAACGGCGACGGTGCAGGCGGCGGGGGCGTTCTCGATCAGCTGGCGCGCGAGCATCGTCGGCACGTTCACGATGCGCGTGGTGAGCGGGGCCGTGGCCTCCTCGACCGCGTCGGTCAGCACGCCCGAGGCAGCGCTCGACGTGATGCCCGGGGCGATCGCAACCTGGTACGGACCGGGCTTCTACGGCCATCGCACGGCCTGCGGCGAGCGGCTGACCCCCTATCTGCTCGGCGTCGCCCACCGCAGGCTGCCCTGCGGCACGCCGGTGACGCTCTACTACGACGGGCGCACGCTGACCGTGCCGGTGATCGACCGCGGCCCCTACGCCAACGGCGCATCGTTCGACCTGACCTCGGCGACGGCGCAGGCGCTCGGGATCACGGAGACCATCGACATCGGCTTCACCTACCAGCTCGGCGTGAAGATGCTGCCGACGGACTGGTACCCCGACGGCGCGACCGGACCGAGCGGCGTCAGCGGCAGCTCGGGCACGACCGGCACGAGCGGGACCGTCGCTGGCGGCGCCGAAGCTCCGGCCGGCTGAGCCGCGCTGCCGCTAGAGCGCCGCGAGCTTCGCGCGGTCGTGGCGGGCGGAGATCCGCCGCACTGTGCCGGAGCGCGAGCGCATCACCAGCGACTCGGTCGTCGCGCCGCTCGCGCCCTCGTAGCGGACGCCCGCGAGCACGTCGCCGTCGGTGACGCCGGTCGCCGAGAAGAAGCAATCGTCGCTGGTGATCAGGTCGTCGCAGTCGAGCACGCGCTCGAGGTCGTAGCCGGCCGCATGCGCCGCCTCGCGCTCGGCGTCGTCGCGCGCCCAGAGCCGACCGAGCAGGCGCCCGCCGATGCATTTGACGGCGGCCGCCGCGAGCACACCCTCCGGGGTCCCGCCGATTCCCCACAGCAGATCGACCGACGAGCGCTCGTCGCAGGCGAGCATCACGCCCGAGACGTCGCCATCGCTGATCAGCCGCGCCCGCGCGCCGGCTTCGCGGACACGCCGCAGCGCGTCCTCGTGGCGGGGCCGGTCGAGCATCACGACCATCACGTCGCCGACGTCGCTGCCCTTGCGTTGCGCGACGAGCTTGATCGTCTCCTCGAGCGGGCGGTCGAGGTCGAGCAGGTCGGCGATCTGCGCCGAGCCGGCGATCTTCTGCATGTAGACGATCGGGCCGGGATTGAACATCGTGCCCCGCGGCGCCAGCGCGATCACCGAGAGCGCGCTGGGCATGCCGCGCGCGGTGAGCGTCGTGCCCTCGAGTGGATCGACGGCGATATCGACCTCGGGCGGCGATCCGTCGCCGATGTGCTCGCCGTTGAAGAGCATCGGCGCCTTGTCCTTCTCGCCCTCCCCGATCACGACGACGCCGTCGAAGCGGACGCTGTCGAGCATGTGACGCATCGCGTCGACGGCCGCCTGGTCGGCCGCCTCCTTGTCGCCGCGGCCGATCAGCCGCGCGGCGCCGAGCGCGGCGGCCTCGGTCACCCTGACGAGCTCGAGTGCGAGGTTGCGATCAGGCTTGGCGTCTGTCAGGCGTCCGCTCACAGGCGTCTCCTCGCGCTTGGACATGCGACCGTGTGGGCAGAATCGAGGCAAGCCTACACCGAGCACGGCGGCGCAACGGCGCCGGGCCGACCTCCTGATAGCTTGCGCCACGTGCGACATGGCGTGATCACCCGCAGATGACAGACACACACGCCTCCGCCAAGAACGGCACGACAGCGCTGATCATCGGCGTCGACGTCGGCGGCACGAAGGTCTCGGTCGCGACGCTGCGCGGCGGCGAGCTCGGCAAGCCGGCCCTGCACCCCACCGATCTGACGAGCTCCGACCACGTAGTCGCCCAGATCGTCGGTGCCGTGCACGACGCGGCGGCGGGCGAGGAGATCGCCGCGGTCGGCATCGGACTCCCCTCGGTCATCGAGTTCGCGACCGGTCGCGTGCGCTCGAGCGTCAACATCCCGCTGCAGGACGTGCCGCTGCGCCACGTCCTCGAGGGCGAGCTTGGCGTCCCCGTCTACGTCGACAACGACGCCACCGTCGCGGCGCTCGCCGAGGCTCACGACGAGCACGGACGGCTCGACGTCGACAACCTCGTGATGCTGACGATCGGGACGGGCGTCGGCGGCGGTATCGTGATTGGTGGACGCCCGTACCGCGGCGCCACCGGCGCCGCGGCGGAGCTCGGCCACACGCTGATCGGGATCGGGCACGACATCCCCCCTGCCATAGAGCACTTTCCTCAATCAGGCTCGCTTGAAGCGCTCGCCGCCGGCCACGAGCTGGACCGGCTGACGCGCGCCGCGGCCGGCGAGAACCCCGACTCGGCGATCGGCGCCGTGCTGGCGGCGACCGGCAAGGTCGCCGGCCCGGACACCGTCAAGGCCGCGCAGGCCGGCGACGCGGTCGCGATCGGATTGCTCGAGCTGCTCGGACGGCGCGTCGGCATCGCCGTCGCCAACGTCATCAACACCTTCGACCCCGATGTCGTCGCGATCGGCGGCGGCGTTTCAGCCGCCGGCGAGTTGCTGCTGGCCCCGGCGCGGCAGGTCGCCTGGGGCTACGTGCTGCCCGGCGTCGGTACGAAGACCGAGATCCGCCTTGCCCGCTCGGGCCCGCAGGCCGGCGTGCGCGGCGCGGCACTGCTCGCGCGCAGCGAGCTCGCCCAGACCGATACCCACTACGCGAAGGCAGCGCAATGACAACGACGACTTCCCGCGACACCGACACTGACCTCGAGCAGCTCTGCATCAACACGATCAGGACGCTCGCGATGGACGCAGTCCAGAAGGCGGACTCGGGCCATCCCGGCACGCCGATGGCGCTCGCGCCGATCGCCTACACGCTCTACACGCGGATCATGCGCCACAACCCGAGCGACGCCGCCTGGCCCAACCGCGACCGCTTCGTGCTGTCCGCCGGCCACGCCTCGATGCTGCTCTACAGCTGCCTCTATCTCTGTGGCTATGGCCTCGAGCTCGACGATCTGAAGAACTTCCGCCAGCTCGGCTCGCCGTGCGCCGGCCATCCCGAATACGGCCACGCCGCCGGCATCGAGGCGACGACCGGCCCGCTCGGCCAGGGGATATCGACCTGCGTCGGCCTCGCACTCGCCGAGCGGATGCTCGCGGCGCGCTACAACCGCCCCGGCCCGAACATCATCGATCACTACACGTTCACGATCTGCTCCGATGGCGACCTCGAGGAGGGCATCTCCTCGGAGGCGTCCTCGCTCGCCGGCCATCTCGGGCTCGGCCGCCTGATCGCCTTCTACGACGACAACCACATCTCGATCGAGGGCGACACTGACATCGCGTTCAGCGAGGACGTCGGCGCACGCTACGAAGCCTACGGCTGGCACGTGGTCCACCTCGGCGAGGACATTTCGCCCGACCGTGTGGAAGAGGCGGCGCGCCACGCGATGTCGGTCAGCGACCGCCCGTCGCTGATCATCTGCCGCACCCACATCGCCTACGGCTCGCCGAACAAGCAGGACACCGGCGCCGCGCACGGCGCGCCGCTCGGCGAGGAGGAGGTGGCGCTGACGAAGGAGTTCTACGGCTGGCCGACCGAGCCGACGTTCCTCGTGCCGGACGAGGCGCTCGAGCACTTCCGGGCGACGATCCCAGCCGGGCAGGAGCTCCAGCGCGAGTGGGAGGCGGTCCGCGACAACTACTCGAAGGCCCACCCGAACGAGTGGGCCGAGCTCGAGGACATCTTCGAGTGGCGCGTGCCGAAGCTGCCGCAGGGATTGCTCAAGCGCTTCGAGCCGGGCGCGAAGATCGCGACGCGCAAGGCCTCCGAGGACGTCGTCCAGGTCGCTGCCGGGCTGGTCCCGGCGCTGGTCGGCGGCTCGGCCGACCTCTCGCCGTCGACGCTGACGCTGATCGCCGACGGCGGCAGCGTGTCGCGCAGCGACTACAGCGGTCGCAACTTCCACTTCGGCATCCGCGAGCACGCGATGGGCGCGGTCGTCAACGGCCTCGTGCTGAGCGGGCTGCGGGCCTACGGCGCGACCTTCCTCGTCTTCTCCGACTACATGAAGGGTGCGGTGCGCCTGGCCGCACTGAGCCGCCTCCCCTGCCTGTTCCTCTACACCCACGATTCGATCGGACTCGGCGAGGACGGACCGACGCACCAGCCGATCGAGCAGCTCGTCGCGCTGCGAGCGACGCCGAACCTCAACGTCGTGCGCCCCGCCGACGCGCACGAAACGGCGCTCGCCTGGAGCTTTGCGCTGCGCGCCACGAGCACCCCGACGGTCTTCGCGCTCTCGCGCCAGGGCCTGCCGGTGCTCGACCCGGAGGCGGTCCCCGCGGATGCAATCGAGCGCGGCGGCTACGTGCTGCGCGACAGCGACGGCACGCCGCAGGTGGTGCTGATCGGCACCGGCTCGGAGGTCTCGCTCTGCCTCGAGGCCGCCGATCGCCTGGCCGGCGAGGGCGTCGCGGTGCGCGTGGTGTCGATGCCCTGCGTCGACCGCTTCGAGCTGCTCGACGCCGACGAGCAGCAGACCGTGCTCGGGCCGCGCGGGACCGCGCGGATCGTCGTCGAGGCCGCCAGCCCGATCGGCTGGGACCGCTTCGTCGGCGAGCACGGCGCGATCATCGCGATGCGCAGCTTCGGCGCCTCGGCGCCCGCGGCCGACGTCTACAAGCACTTCGGCATCACGACCGACGCGATCGTCAGCAAGGCCCACGAACTGCTTGGAACCTGACCGCAGAGACTCGAGAGGACAAGACAGATGGCAAGCCTCCCCCACACCCAGAACGCAAACCTCGCCGCGCTGGCGGCAGCGGGAACCGCGCCGTGGCTCGATCAGATTCGCCGCGGGCTGATCACGAGCGGCGAGCTCGCGCGGCTGCGCGACGAATGCTCGCTGCACGGGGTGACGTCGAATCCGGCGATCTTCGAGCAGGCGATCCTCGGCTCCGACGACTACGACGAGACGCTCCACGAGGGTGCCAGGGACGGACTCGATGCGGTGGCGATCTATGAGCAGATCGCGGTCGCCGACGTCCAGGACGCGGCCGACATCCTGCGCCCCGTATTCGATTCCGAGGGCGACGGCTTCATCTCGCTGGAGGTACCGCCGGACCTCGCCCACGACACCGAGCAGACGATCGTCAAGGCACGCGAATACTGGGAGCGACTCGACCGGCCGAACGTGATGATCAAGATCCCGGGCACCGACGCCGGTGTGCCCGCGATCGAGCAGGCGATCTACGAGGGCATCAACGTCAACGTCACGCTGCTGTTCGGCGTCGAGCAGTACACGACCGTCGCCGAGGCCTACATTCGCGGGCTCGAGCGCCGCCACGCCGAGGGCCTGTCGCTCGACGTCCACTCGGTCGCCAGCTTCTTCGTCTCCCGCGTCGACACCGAGGTCGACAAGCGGCTCCAGCCGCTCGACCGCAGCGATCTCGCCGGCACCGCGGCACTCGCCAACGCCCGTGCGGCGTACAAGCGCTTCAAGGAGATCTTCGAAAGCGATCGCTTCGCGCCGCTCGCCGACGCCGGGGCGCTGGTGCAGCGGCCGCTGTGGGCGTCGACCGGAACGAAGAACCCGGCTTACTCGGAGACGATGTACGTCGACCAGCTGGTCGCGCCGCACACGGTCAACACGATGCCGATGAAGACGCTGCTCGCCGTGGCCGAGCGCGGCCAGATCGAGCCGGGAAGCGCCGACCGCGATCCGACCGCTGATCTGGCAGCGCTCGAGGCGGCCGGGATCGACATGGGCGACGTCACGAAAACGCTGCTCGAGGAGGGCATCGCAGCGTTCGTCACTCCGATGAACAAGCTGCTGGCCGGGATCGACAGCGTGCGCCAGGCGGTGCTGACCGGCAGGCCTGACGCGATCGCCGCCACGATCCCCCCGGAGGACTCGGCGGAGATCGCCGAGCGGGTCAAGGCGGCGGCGGCAAAGGACGTCACCCGCCGCGTCTGGGCGAAGGACGAATCGCTCTGGGGCGGCCCCGGGGTGCCAGAGATCGCTGACCGGCTGGGCTGGCTGACGATCTCCGACACGATGCTCGAACGCGCCGACGAGCTGGTCGCGTTCGCCGCCGCCGTGGCGGCCGATGGCTTCAAGGATGCCGTGCTGCTCGGCATGGGCGGCTCCAGCCTTGCGCCGGAGGTGCTCTGGCGGACCTTCGGCGCGCCGAACGAGGCGCTCGATCTGCGCGTGCTCGACTCGACCGACCCCGACGCGATCCTCGAGGTTCAGAACGAGGTCGACCTGGCGCACACGCTGTTCATCGTCTCGACCAAGTCCGGCGGCACGATCGAGACGCTGTCGCTGTTCGAGCACTTCCACTCGCTCGTCGGCGACGGTAGGCAGTTCGTCGCGATCACCGATCCGGGCAGCTCGCTCGTCGAGCTGGCGAAGCAGCACGGCTTCCGCGCCTGCTTCGAGAACGATCCGAACATCGGCGGGCGCTACTCGGCGCTATCGCTGTTCGGCCTCGTGCCGGCGGCGCTGATCGGTGCGCCGATCCACGCGCTGCTGGAACGGGCCGTGATTGCCGAGCAGGCCTGCGCCCATTTCGACTCCAGCGCCTCCAACCCGGGGCTGTGGCTGGGTCTCGCGATCGGCGAGCTCGCCCGCCGTGGCCGCGACAAGCTGACCTTTGTCGTCGGCGACCCGGTCTCGAGCTTCGGCCTGTGGGTCGAGCAACTCGTCGCCGAGAGCACCGGCAAGCACGGGCGCGGCATCCTGCCGGTGGCCGACGAGCCGCGGCTCGGGGTCGAGGCCTATGGCGAGGATCGCGTGTTCGTCCAGCTGCGCGATGAGGAGCGCCCGGATGAAGCGAGCGATCAGCACATCGCCGACCTCGCCGAGGCCGGGCATCCGACGCTGACGCTGACGGTCGACGGCAGCGAGGATCTCGGGCGGCTCTTCTTCCAGTTCGAGTTCGCGACCGCGGTGGCCGGCTGGGTGCTCGAGATCAACCCGTTCGACCAGCCGAACGTCGCCGAGGCCAAGGAGGCCACCAAGCGCGTGCTTGGCGCCGGCGCGGTGCCGGAGCTCCCGAACGCCGGCGCGGATGCGCTCAAGGCTTTGCTCAGCGGCGGCAAGGCGGGCGACTACATCGCGCTGATGGGCTACGTCACGCCATCGGCCGAGTTCGATCAGGCGGTCGCCGAGCTACGCGCCACGCTGATGGAGCGGACCAAGCTGGCGACGACGTTCGGCTACGGCCCGCGCTTCCTGCACTCGACCGGTCAGCTGCACAAGGGCGGCGCGCCGATCGGCCGCTTCCTCTCACTGATCTGCGATTCCGACGACGACGTCGAGATTCCCAACCAGCCCTTTACGTTCCGGACGCTGAAGAATGCACAGGCGCTCGGCGACCTCGAGACGCTCCACGCACACAAGCTGCCGGCCGAGTTGGTCCGCCTCGAGGGCGATCCGGCGGAGGCACTGCGAAAGCTCCACAACCAGATCAAGGAGATGCTCTGATGCAGATCGGCTTCGTCGGGCTCGGCCGGATGGGCGGCAACATGGTGACGCGGATCCGCCGCGACTCGGAGCACGAGGTCGTCGCGTTCGACTTCGACCCGAAGGCCGTCGCGCGAGCGACCAAGAGCGGCGCGAGCGGCGCCGCGACGCTCAAGGATCTGGTCAAGCAGCTCGAGCCGCCGCGGACCGTCTGGATCATGGTCCCGGCCGGTGAGGCGACGCAGTCGACGGTCGACGCGCTCGCCAAGCTGCTCTCGCCCGACGATGCGATCGTCGACGGCGGCAACTCCCGCTGGACCGACGACAAGCTGCGCTCCGCGGCGCTGCGCAAGAAGAAGCTCCACTACGTCGATGTCGGCACGAGCGGCGGCGTCTGGGGCCTCGAGAACGGCTACTGCATGATGGTCGGCGGACCGGCCAAGGCCGTTCGCCGGCTGGCCCCGATCCTCGACGTGCTGGCACCGACGACGAGCCCCGACAGCGTGCATTCGATCGGCAAGCACGGCTGGCAGCACTTCGGTCCGAGCGGTGCCGGCCACTACGTGAAGATGGTCCATAACGCCGTCGAGTACGGGATGATGCAGGCCTACGCTGAGGGCTTCGAGTTGTTCCACGCGTCCGAGTACGAGCTCGAAAACGCCAAGATCGCGCATCTGTGGAACCAGGCCTCGGTCGTGCGCTCCTGGCTGTGCGAGCTCGCCGCCCGTGCGTTCGACAGCGACGGCAACGACCTGGCAAGCCTCGAGGGCTGGGTCGACGACTCGGGCGAGGGTCGCTGGACGCTGCAGGACGCGATCGACCACGACGTGCCGACGCCGGCGCTCAGCGCCGCGCTGTTCACGCGGTTCTACTCGCGCGAGGACGGCGACTACGCGGCGCGCGTGCTCGCGGCGCTGCGCAACCAGTTCGGCGGTCACGCCGTGAAGCAGGCAGGCAGCTGATGGGCCCGCGTTCCGAGCAGGCCCACTGATGGCGAGCGAGGTCGAGCTCGACAACCCCCTTGCGGAGGGGCTCGAGCGACTCCCGGTCCGCCCGACCAACCTCGTCATCTTCGGTGCCACGGGAGACCTGGCGCGACGCAAGCTGCTGCCGGCGGTCTACAACCTCGCCCACGAGGGCGCTCTGCCGGAGCGCTTCAACCTGATCGGCGTCTCGCGCGGCGCGATGAGCAACGACGAGTACCGCGAGAGCGCGGCCGAGTCGATCCGGGCTTTCTCGCGCACCCCGCCGGACGCCAACGTCCTCGACGGCCTGCTGGACGAGCTGCGCTACGTCGAGCTCGAGTTCGACGACGCGGTCGCCTACGGCCAGCTGCGCCAGGCGCTCGAGGAGCTCGACGCGGCCGCCGGCGAGCCGATGTCGCGCGCCTTCTACCTCTCGACGGCACCCGAGTTCTTCCCGGTGATCGTCAATGCCCTCGGCCTTGCCGGCCTGGCCGAGCCGACCGAGGGCGACGTCGACGTTCGCTGCATCATCGAGAAGCCGTTCGGGACCTCGCTGCAGGAGGCACGGGACCTCAACCGGCAGGTGCTCTCCGTCTTCCAGGAGCGGCAGATCTTCCGGATCGACCACTACCTCGGCAAGGAAACCGTGCAGAACCTGCTCGCGTTTCGCTTCGCCAACGGCATGTTCGAGCCGCTCTGGAACCGCAACTTCATCGAGAATGTCCAGATCACCGCGGCGGAGGACCTCGGGATCGGCAGCCGCGCCGGCTACTACGACCAGGCCGGGGCGCTGCGGGACCTAGTCCAGAACCACATGCTCCAGCTGCTCACGCTGCTGGCGATGGAGCCGCCGGTGACGTTCGCCGCCGACGACGTGCGCGACGAGAAGGTCAAGATCCTGCACGCGATCCGCCCACCCAGCGCCGAGGAAGTGGCGCAGATGAGCGTGCCGGGCCAGTACACGGCCGGGGTCAGCGGCGGCGAGCATGTCGTCGGCTACGCCGAGGAGGAGGGCGTGCCGGCAGGCTCGCGCACCGAGACCTACGTCGCGTTGCGGCTGATCGTCGACAACTGGCGCTGGGCCGGCGTCCCGTTCTACCTGCGAACCGGCAAGCGCCTGGCACGCAAGGTGACCGAGATCGCCGTCACGCTGCGCCCCGTCCCCCACCTCGCCTTCGAGCAGGACGGATCGGGCGGCGTGCGCGCCAACCAGCTCGTGCTCACGCTACAGCCGAACGAGGGCGTGTCGCTGTCACTCGGGGCGAAGGTGCCGGGTCCGCGGATGCGAATCCGCCCGGTCAACATGGAGTTCCTCTACGGCACCTCGTTCCTGTCGCAGTCGCCGGAGGCCTACGAGCGCCTGATCGTCGATGCGATGCGCGGCGAGGCGACCCTGTTCACGCGCAACGACGAGGCCGAGGCGCAGTGGCGGATCTGCGACCCGATCCTCGCCGGCTGGAGCGACAGCGAGCGCGTCCCTGCGCCGTACGCCGCCGGGACGCAGGGCCCCCACGAAGCCGACGCGCTGCTGCTGCCCGGCCACACCTGGCGCGCGATCTAACTAGCCCGATGCCCGCGATCGACGACACCGTCTGGGCTGCGGAGAACACCTCGCCCGCCGCGATCGAAGCTGCGCTGCGGGAGCTGCTCGCCGAGCGCCACGCCGAGAGCACCGCCTACGTGCCCGCGCGGGTCCTCAACCTGGTCTGCATCGTCGACCGGCAGTGGAGCGGCGAGATCGCCAACCGGCTGCGGCGGGTCGGGCGCAACCACGCGTCGCGCACGATCGTCTGCGCGGTCAGCGATCGGCGCACGACGCTCGACGCTGTCGCGACGGTCGCCGCCGATGCGACGCCGACGGACGGCGAAGCGACGTTGACGTTCGAGACGATCGTCATCGATCTTGGTCGCGAGCACCTCGAGCACCTCGACTCGATCGTCGATCCGCTCGTCGTCACGGACATCCCGACGCTGGTCTGGGCGCCCCACGGTCATTGGCAGGCGGTCGACGCGCTGCAGGGGCTCGCACAGTGCGTCCTGCTCGACTCGGTCGAGGATCCCGAGGTCGCCGTCGCCCTGCGCCGCGCCGCAGGCCTGCTCCAAACGGGCAACGTCGTCGACCTCGCGTGGTTGCGCTCGACGCCCTGGCGCGAGCGGATCGCGACGATGTTCGACCCGCCGGCGCAGCGCCAGCGGCTGCGCGAGATCGCGAGCGTCACCGTTCGCAACCACCCCGTATCGGGCGCCGCGGCGCTGCTGATCTGCGGCTGGCTCGGCTCGCGCCTGGGCTGGCCGGCGAGCCCGTTGCACCGCGACGGCCGCGGCCACGCGGAGGGCATGATGGGCGACGTGGCGGTGACTCTCGATTCGGTCCCGCAGGACGTCCCTGGCCTCTCCGGGCTGACGCTGACGCTGCGCGACGGCAGCTGGCTCTCGCTCGACCGCGGCCCGGGTGGTCTGCATGCCAGCACCCGCGATGCGGACGGCGGCGAGCGCACCTGGAGGCTGCTCGGGGCCTCGCGCGGCGAGGGCGGCATCCTCGGCGAGGGGATCCGCCAATCGCTCGTCGGCGACCCGGTCTACGGCGAGGCACTGCGGCAGGCAAGCGGGCTACTGGAATGAGCGGTCCGGCGGCGCAGCTGATCCGCGAGGGCGACGCAACCGGCGTCGCCACGCGTGCGGCCGAGATCTTCGCCGAGCTGGTCGCGGCTGCGCTCGCGGCGCGTGGTGTCGCGCACGTCGCGCTCGCCGGCGGCACGACTCCTGAGCGGATGTACTCGCTCGTCGTGCTCGAGAGCTGGCACGGCGTCGAGCTGTGGTTCGGCGACGAGCGCTGCGTCGGTCCTGACGACCCGCAGTCCAACTACCGGATGGTTGCGCAGACGCTGCTGCCGCGCGCGAGCGGCGCCGGGGTGCACCGCATCGAGGGCGAACTCGGCGCCGAGGCTGCGGCCAGCGCCTATGAGACCGAGCTGCGTGGCGCGCTCCCAGCGGCTGAGGACGGTCTACCGCTGTTCGACCTGATCCTGCTGGGGATCGGCGAGGACGGCCACACCGCATCGCTTTTTCCACGCAACCCGGCGCTCGAGCGGCGCGGCGTTGCCTGCGTGCCGGTGCATGACGCCCCCAAGCTGCCGCCGGACCGGGTGTCGCTGTCGCTCGAGGCGCTCCGCGCCGCCCGCGAGTGCGTGCTGCTGGCCAGCGGATCCGGCAAGGCGCAGGCGATCGCCGGTGCGCTAGGGCCGCCGACGCTCGACGTCCCGTCGAGCCTGCTCGCGCGTGAGCGGCTGACCGTGATCGCCGACGCCGACGCGCTCGCCGACGTCGCGCGGTGAGCACCGAGGCGGTTCAGCTCGTCGTCGTCCGCCACGCGGACACCGCCTGGACTGCCAGCGGCCAGCACACCGGCCACACCGATCTACCGCTCAACGCCGAGGGACGCGAGGCTGCTGGCCGGCTTGCCGGCAGGCTCGCGCAGTGGTCATTCGACGCTGTCTGGTGCAGCCCGCTGATCCGGGCGCTGGAGACCTGCGAGATCACCGGCTTCGGCGAGCGTGCCGAGCGCCACGACGAGCTGGTGGAATGGGACTACGGCGCCTATGAGGGCGTTACGACGGCGCAGGTCCACGAGCTCGACCCCGACTGGGATCTCTGGCGCGACGGCTGCCCCCGCGGCGAGGACGCGAACGCGGTCGGCGCGCGGGCCGACCGCGCCCTCGCGAGCCTGCCGGCGACAGGCACGCTGCTGGCCTTCTCGCACGGTCACTTCCTGCGCGTCCTGATCGCCCGCTGGCTTGGCCTGACGCCGGCCCAGGGCGCCCTCTTCACGATCGCCCCGGGCGGACTGGCGTTGCTCGACCATGAGCGGGCGCGCCGCGTCCTGAGCAGTCTGGGCTAGGCTGCGGCGGCGATGCACGCACCGATCTCCTATTTCCAGGCGGTGATCCTGGGGATCATCCAGGGGGTGGCCGAGCCGTTCCCGGTCTCGAGCCTCGGGCATGCGGTTGTGCTGCCGCGGCTGTTCGGCTGGAACATCCACCAGAACGACCAGTACTTCCTCAGTTTTCTCGTCGCCCTGCACCTCGCGACCGCGCTGGTGCTGCTCTGCTACTTCTGGCGCGACTGGGTGCGGATCGTCCGCGGACTGCTGCGCTCGCTCGCCCAGCGCGAGATTCGTGAGGACGACGTCGATGCGCGACTCGGCTGGCTGCTGGTCGTGGGCACGATTCCGGTCGGTCTGATCGGGCTGGCGCTGCAATCGCCGTTGCAGAAGCTGTTTGCCTCCGCCACCTCAGCGGCGGCGTTCCTGGTCGTCAACGGGATTGCGCTGCTGATCTTCGAGCGCTGGCGGGCGCGCCCACCGGCCCAGGACGAAGCCGAAGATGACGCAGAATCGGACGCGCGAATCGCGAAGCTCTCCTTCCGGCGGGCCGCCGCGATCGGACTTTCGCAGGCTGCAGCGCTGATTCCGGGCATCTCACGCTCGGGATTCACGATGGGCGGCGGGCTGCTGTGCGGGCTCTCCAACGAAGATGCCGTGCGCTACGCGTTCCTGCTGGCGACGCCGATCATCGGCGCCGCAGCCGTGCTGAAGCTGCCCGATCTGCTTGGCCACCAGGGCAACGGCGTGCGCGGGCAGGCCCTCGTCGGTGCGCTGGTGGCGGGCGCAGTGACCGTGATCGCCGTGCGCTTCCTGCTGCGCTACTTCGAGACCAACCGCCTGACGCGCTTCGGTTGGTACTGCATCGGCGCCGGCGTGATCTGCCTGATCGCGTTCGTGGCCTAGCCGCGCCGGGCGAATACGCCGGCTGTTCGGGGCTATTGCGCGGCAGAAACCCGGCGCGGGCCGCTCGCAAACCAGGCGAAGACGAACAGCGCCAGCGCGACGACGATCGCCGCGATGCCGTGCTTGGTGTGGTGGGTGGTCGATCCGGCCTGATGGCCGGGGAAGAAGGACGGCAGCGCCTCGGCCTTGTCGACGAAGTAGATACCGGCCACCACGAGCAGCGCGAGCCCCAGGATGATCGCCGCGGCGATCACGATCCGCGAGGTCTTCATAATCCCAGTGTAGGCGAGACGACCCTGTAAAACCAGGGAAACTGGTGCTACCTAACGCTCAAGTTGAGCCTTAGATAGACGGTTGACGTAAACACCTGGCGTGATTTTGACCGTGCCCCGCCGTGGCCGGCGCTATCGTCGGCCTCCGCAGCCTTGCGGGCGCCGTGTCGTCTGCGCGGAGCAGCCAACCCATGAGCAGCGACTCGCCGCCGACTCCCCCACGCCAGCGCCCGGACCGCAAGGGCTTGATCCCCGGGCGGATCGAGAGCTGGCGCGACGTCGTGCCGATCGAGCTGTCGCGCGGCGCGATCCGCCGCGCCCGCGCCCAGACGCTGCTGCTGGCGGCGCTGTTCGCGATCGTGATCCTCGTCTACGACCACCGTGCGAGCCTGCTGGGGGTGCGGCGCAGGCTTGTTTGCCATGGGCCGCGGAAGGATCCGTGTGAGCATGCGATGCACCTCGCGACAACCGCGACGACTGCGACGCAGGTCATCACGGTGGCGCTGCTGGTGCTGCTGGGCTGGGCGGTCGCCCGCGATTTCGGGCGAATCCTGCTGCCCTCGCTGCTGCGACGCGCGGATCCGGCGACCGCCGGCACGATCGGCTTTCTCGTGCGGCTGGTCACTTTGCTCGCGGCGATCATCGTGGCCCTGCGCATCGGCGGCGTCGACACGGCGACGATCGCGATCGGCGCGTCCTTCACCGCCGTCGTCTTCGGCCTGGCGGCACAGCAGACGCTTGGCAACCTGATCGCGGGGACGGTGCTGCTGAGCGCGCGGCCATTCCGCGTCGGCGACCGCGTTCGCCTGCAGGGCGGCGGGCTGGCCGGGCAGATCGAGGGCACGGCGACGTCGCTCGGGCTGCTCTACACCACGTTCACATCAGGCGAGGACCACGTGCTCGTACCCAACAGCGTCGTGCTGGCCGTCGCCGTGACACCACTGCGGGAGCCCAGCGCGGTGAGCCTGCGCGCAAGGCTGCGCCCCGGCACGACACCGATCGAGCTGCAGCGGCTGCTCGAGGACGGACTGACGATCCCACTGCGCGCGCGACCGTCGATCACGCTCGAGGAGCTCGACGGACCGCACGTCGTCGTCAAGATCAGCGCCACGCCGATCAGCGCATCCGATGGTGCGAAGCTCGCGAGCGAGCTGCTCGCCACCGCCGCGAGCCTCGTTCAGGACGCGTCCGGCTCCAGCACGTAACGCGCGTAGAGCTCGTCGCCGTGGGCGAGCAGCAGCGCCAGGCGCAGCGGGACGGGGGCCGCGGCACCCAGATCGGCCAGCAGGCTCGGACCCGGCTCGCCGCCGACGAGCTTTGGCGAGCGGGCCAGGAAGAGCTCGTCGAGGGCCTGCTCGCGCAGCAGCGCGGCCGCCAGCGCCGGGCCGCCCTCACAGACGACCAGGCTCACGGTGAAGCGCTCACGGAGCTCGACCAGGCCGGCAGCGAGTGAATCGGAGCGGATGTAGTCGACGGTTGCAGCGCTCGCGCCGAGCTCGCCCTGCGATGCGCCGATCAGCACGACGTGCGAGGCGGGGTCGGCAAGCAGTGGCAGGGCGGGGTCGAGGTCGAGCGTGCGGCTCGCGATCAACGCCAGCGGCTGGGCGGCCAGGCGCTCCGCCAAGCGGCGCTCACGCACCTCGCCGTCGCGGATGATCGGGCCGTAGCGCTCGATGTTGGCGGTTCGCGCGCCAACCATCACCGCGTCGGCCTCGGCCCGCAGGGCGTGAAACAGCTCGCGGTCGGCGGGGCTGCTGAGCGGCGCCGAGCGACCATCGATCGTCACGCGGCCGTCGACGCTCGCGACCATGTTCAACGCCACACGAGGCCGCTCAGGAGAGCGGCCATGCTCGTCGCGCCAGCCCGCCAGCGCCTCGTGCGCAGTGCACTCGCCGCCAGGCGGGATCAGCCGACGAAACGTTGCGCCAGCCACTGCTCGCGCCGGGGAATCAGATCCGCCGCACGGGCGGAACTACTCCGATTCCGCTTCCGGGTCGAAGTCGAGCGCCGCCGAATTGATGCAGTAGCGCAGCCCGGTCGGCTGCGGCCCATCCTCGAACACATGGCCGAGGTGACCCTCGCAAGACGCGCAGAGCACCTCGGTGCGGCGCATCAGCAGGCTGCGGTCGGCCTCGGTGCGTACCGCCTGCGACTCGCTCGGCTGCCAGAAGCTCGGCCAGCCGGTGCCGGAGTCGAACTTCGTATCGGAGCGGAACAGCTCCGCGCCGCAGCCGGCGCAGCGGTAGACGCCGGGCTCCTTCATCGCGTTCAACTCGCCCGAGAACGGCGGCTCGGTCCCGCGCTGGCGGAGGACCGCGAACTGCTCGGGCGTCAGCTGCGCACGCCACTCATCGTCGCTCTTGGCGACCTCGCTGCTGTTGGTCTCATCGCCCATAGATACAGGTTAGCGCGACCGCCGCAGCACCCCTCGAAACGAGCGCAACCTGCTAGCGTGACTGGCGAAATATGCCGGGAAGTACCCGGCGCAAGCAGTGCGCGCTCGCAGTCGAAGCTTTCAAAGCGTCCTCCGCGTCGCAGCACAAGTCAAAGACAGTGGAGGAACGCAATGCCTACGGGCACCGTGAAGTGGTTCAGCGATGACAAGGGATTCGGGTTCATCACGCCTGACGATGGGGACAAGGATCTGTTCGTCCATCACACAGGCATCGTTGGCGAGGGCTACCGCTCGTTGCAGGAGGGCGCCAAGGTGTCCTTCGACGCCGAGGCGGGCGACAAGGGCCCGAAGGCCGTCAACGTCGTAACGCTGTAGCGCGCCGAGCGCGCCACTCACCGCTGAGCGCGGCTCCGGGGTCCGTCGCTGTGACGGACCCCGGTACGCGCCGGCAAGCCGGTCCGCGACCGGCGAATGGCCGGGTTCGCGGCCTGTATCCTCGCTGCACTTTGCTCCGCCCCGCTAGATAGCGTCGCGCGCCCCTATGTCAGCCGAGACAACCGCTGCCGGCACGCCTCCGACGCTCGCAGCGGCGGGAGCCGCGGCCCCGATCCTGCCCCGAAGCGGTCGCGGCCAGCCGCACCACACCGACACCAGCGAGTGGCTTGCCTGGGATCGCAGCGACTCGATCAAGGCCGGCGCGGCGGCGGCGATATCGGCCGCGGCGCTGACGCTGATGGTGCTGATCAGCCTGATCATCGTCTCGCTCGCCTCGGCACACTCGAGCTGGCTCTCGCCGACCGCGCGCGTCGGCGACTACCCGTCATGGCTGGCGGGACCGCTGGCGCCGCTGACCAGCTGGATCACGTTCAGCTCGGCGACGCTCGAGGGCGTCTTCACGTTCGGCATCGCGGCGATGTACGTCGCCTACGTCGCCCTGCTGATCTGCGCGCCCCGCGTGCGCCCGGCATATGCGCTGGGGGCGATCGTCGTCCTGCAACTGATCTTCTTCGTCTCGCCGCCGCTGCCGCTGACCGACGCCTTCAACTACCTCAACTACGGCCGGATGGAGGTCGTCCACGGCCTCAACCCGTATACGACGATTCCGGCACTCGAGCCGCACACCGATCCGACGTTCGCCCTCAGCAACTGGCACGGGCTCGAGAGTCCTTACGGCCCGCTCTTCACGCTGCTGACGATGGCAATCGTTCCGCTCGGCGTCGCCGGCTCGTACTGGGCGATGAAGACGCTGCTGCTGGCGACGAGTCTTGCGAGCGTCTTCCTGATCTGGCGCTGCGCCGGCCTGCTCGGGCGCCACCGACTCGGCGCCGCGATGTTCCTCGGCCTGAACCCGATCGTGCTGGTCTGGGGGCTTGGCGCCGACCACAACGACTTCCTGATGATCTTCCTGATCACGCTCGCGATGTACGTGCTGATCCAGGCACGCGTGCGCCGCGCGCAGCGCGATCAACTTGCGGGCGAGTCGCCGACGCAGGATTACGCCGCGACGACGCTGGCTGCACTGCGCGAGCGGGCCCGGCACGTGCTCGCCTGGATCGACGGCGCGCCGCGACCGATCGCGGACGGCGAACCCGGCTGGTGGTGGGAGGTCGTGGCCGGCATCGCGCTCGCCGGAGCGGTCGCGATCAAGGCCTCCTCGGCAATCCTGATCCCCGTCGTGCTGGCCGGTAGCGCCAGGCGGCTGCGCCTGTGCACGGGGTTGATCATCGGCTTCGTCGGCTTCGGCGCGGCGACGCTCGCGGCGTTCGGGCCCAACCTGCCGGACCTGAGCCAGCAGGATCGGCTCGTGATCCCCGAGGGGATCCCGAATCTGACCGGCTATGTCCTCGGGCTGGGCGGCGAAACCGCCGGGCTGCGCAGCGTCTTCACGGCGGCACTGGTACTGGTCGTGATCGGCGCCACGGTGTGGGCGTGGCGCTCGCGGGACTGGGTACTGCCGGCCGGGCTCGCGTCGCTGGCGCTGCTGCTCAGCCTGAGCTGGGAGCTGCCCTGGTACATCATCTGGCTGCTGCCGTTCGCGGCGCTCGCGCACGGCAGGCGGATCCGGCTGGCGGCGATCCTGCTCGGCGTTTACATGTTCCTCTCCTGGATGCCCTACGCGACCACGTTCGAACGCGACCTCGGGCTCAACCCGGTCACGACGATCGTCGGACGCACCAACGAGCGCTACCTGCATTCGCTCCTGGACGGCTGAGCGCCGGGCGCCGCCGCGCTCAGTGCTCGGCTACGTAGCCGCCGTCAGGCGCAATCGGCAGGCCGGCATCGACCCAGGCCTGAATCCCACCGGTCATCGTGTAGGCGTCGTAGCCGGCGGCGCGGAACGCGCTCGCCGCCATCGCCGAGCGGACGCCGAGCCGGCAGTGAAAGACGACGGGGGCCGAACGATCGATCTGCTCGGCCTGCGAGGCAAGCCGCTCGAGCTCGATGTGGCGGGTTCCGTCGATGTAGCCGGCGTCGCGTTCATAGCCCTCGCGCACATCGACCACCGTCGCGCCCTCGGCGAGCAGCTCGGCCGCACGCTGAGGCGTAATCTCGATCTGTGGGTTCTCGAAGGCGTTCATCTGACTCCGGCAAGCTAGCTTAAGCGCTCGGTATGCGACCAGCTCCACCACCGCTGAGGACCGTCGCACGGGCGTTCGCGGCGGGTCTCTTCGTCGCTCTGGTGGTGGCGCTCGTGGCGAACCCACCGAGCCATTCGGCGTTGCTGCGGACGCTCGAGCTGATCGCGATCCTGGTGCTCGGCCTGGTCACCCTCGCGAGCGTCGTCGAGCTGATCATCAGGCGGCTGGCCGGCTGGCAGGAGAGCGAGGAGGAGTTCGAGCTGGTCGTGCGGCGCAGCGAGCGGCTGGCCAGAGACGGCCTCGCCGTCGAGCCCGACGAGGTCGCGTTCCTGACGCTCGACCCGCTCGATGACGGCGACTTCGAGGAGCTTGTGCGCGACGCTCTCGATGACCTGCCAGACCTGCTCCAGAACGCGCTTCGCCACGTCGCCGTGGTCATTTCGAGCCGCGGACGCAGGCTCGGCCTGTACGGCCTCTACCAGGGCGACGCCAGCCACCGCGACAACCACGCGAGCCGGATCGTGATCTTTCGCGACTCGCTGCGACGTGACTTCGGCCACGATCCGGATGCGCTGCGCGAGCAGGTCACGCGGACGGTGCGCCACGAGCTGGCCCACCATGTCGGCTTCGACGAGCTCGGCGTCCGCGAGCTCGGGCTCTAAGAACCGCCCTGGCCCGCCGCTAAGCCAGCTAGGCCGGCTGGGAGAGCGAGAGCGCGAACCAGTCGCGCTCGTCGGTGTACCAGCCGGCGAGCTCGAGGCCCGCGGCCACCAGGTCGGCCTCGAGCCGTTCGCGCGTGAACTTGGCGCTGATCTCGGTCCGCAGCTCCTCGCCGGCTGCGAAGTCGACGCGCAGGCCGATCGCCGCCAGCTCAACCGTCTGGGCCGCACGCGCGCGCAGGCGCATCTCGATCCACTCGTTGCGCTGATCGAAGAATGCGACGTGGTCGAATTGCTCGGGGTCGAAGGTGCCATCGAGCTCACGGTTCAGCACGTGCAGGATGTTGCGGTTGAACTCCGCCGTGATGCCCGCCGAATCGTCGTAGGCCGCCTCGAGGATCGAGCGCTCCTTGACGAGGTCGGTGCCGAGCAGGAGCCGGTCGTCGGGACCGAGCATGCCGGCGATCGTACGCAGGAACCGCCGTCGCGAACCGGGACGGAAGTTGCCGATCGTGCCGCCGAGAAAGGCCACCAGCCGTCGCGCCCGCGGCGGCGGCAGACGGTCGAGATGGCGCTCGAAATCGCCGATCAGGCCGTGCACGAGCAGCCCCGGGTACTCCTCGATCAGCTGCGCCGCGCTGTCGCGAACGGCGCTCTCCGTGACGTCGATCGGAACGTAGCGGGTGAGCGTTCCCGCGCGTGCCATCGCGTCGAGCAGCAGCCGGGTCTTCGTCGCACTGCCCGAACCAAGCTCGACCAGCTCGCCGGCGCCGCTCTCGGCAACGATCGCGTCGGCAACCCGCTCGAGAATCGAGCGCTCCGTGCGGGTCGGGTAGTACTCGGGCAACTCGCAGATCCGCTCGAACAACGCCGCGCCGCGCGAGTCGTAGAAGTGCTTCGGCGGCAGCTCCTTGAGCGGCTGCGTGAGCCCGTCGAGCACATCATCGGCGAGCGTTCGCGCGTCGCCGTCCTCGAAGGCGTGGTCGACGCGGATCGGCGCCGGGGCAACTGGGATCCGGCCGCTCACCGCAGGTCAGCCGCGACGCGCAGGCCGGCGAAGATCTGCCGACGCTGAGGGAGGTCCCAGTTGCGGAAGGTCGCGGTGACGACATCCGCGCTCGCGGCAAACGATCCCCCCCGCAGCACGCGGTAGTCCGCGCCGAAGAAGACCTCGGAGTACTCGCGGTAGGGGTACGCGGTGAACCCGGGGTAGCCACGAAACTCGCTCGCCGTCCATTCCCAGACGTCGCCGATCATGCCCAGCGCCCCGCACGGTGCCGCGCCGTCAGGCAGGGCGCCGGCGCGGAGCGGCGCGAAGCTGCCCGATTCGATCAGGTTCGCATGGCGTGGCTCGGGGGCCTGATCGCCCCAGGGCCAGGCCAGCTTAGCCGCGACCGAGGGCTGCCACGTCGCCGCGACCTCCCACTCGATCTCGGTCGGGAGCCGCAGCCCCCGCGCGCGCGCGAAGGCGTCGGCCTCGTGGCAGGACACGTGGACGACCGGAGCCGTCGCGTCGATCGGGCCGCTACCGGTGAGCCGGCGCTCGCGGTGACCATCGAGCCAGCGCAATGGACGCTCGACCTGCTCGGCGCTGCGCCATGCCCAGCCTTCCGCCGTCCACCATTCGCGGCGGGCATAGCCACCATCAGCGACGAAGGCCTGCCAGTCGGCGTTCGTCACCGGCACGCGACCGATCGCGAAACCATCAACCTCAACCTCATGTTGGGGTCGCTCGTTGTCGTAGGAGAACCCATCGGCCGCGGCGCCAACCGGCACCGTGGCAGCAGCGACCTCGACCAGCTCGAGTCCGCTGAAGGAGGTCTCAGGCGGCGCCGGAGCC
>Ga0302184_10000107_pt1 | contig 53894 bp, 46 predicted proteins | sample I_Palsa_N3_3_FD_200233 | JGI IMG/M metagenome (GOLD analysis project Ga0302184, IMG submission 200233) | Peat permafrost microbial communities from Stordalen Mire near Abisko, Sweden - I_Palsa_N3_3 | ecosystem: Environmental > Terrestrial > Soil > Palsa > Peat permafrost | place: Sweden...
ACGACTGTCGGCAAGGCGCGCGCGCAGGTCGTCCGGGGCGCCCCAGTCGGCGGTCGCGACGACCACCTCGACAGACCGGGATCGCGAGAAACCCTCCACGAAGAGGTGGGCGCGCATCGCAATACCGTTGCCGTGGGTAGCCGGCGCGACCGGCGCCACAAACAGGACCTCGGCCGTGCCGTCCACGGCGAGCGACTATACGCACACGACCGCCAGCGTTCCTGGCATACTGCCGCTGCGAATATCTGAGGAGGAGCTAGAGCGCGAGGTTCTCGAGCGAGTCGGGATCGACCGGCGCGACTTCGTCAGGCGGATGTTGCGCGGCGCCGCGTTCACGGTGCCTGTGATCGCGTCGTTCGACATGAACTCCGCGCTCGCCGAGGCAAAGAAGGCCCGTCGACGCGGCATCGCACACAACAACATGTCGAACGGATCGCAGGTCTACTTCGGCAACGGCTGGCAGGACGAGTCAGCGCACTACTTCCCGTACGACCCGCACCACGGCGACGATCCTTCCTGGGAGACCTGAGCTCGATGGCGCGCCCACGCATGCGCCAGCTGCTCACGTTGGCCGCCACGGGACTGGCGCTGCTGCTCGCGGCGGCGCCGGCGTCAGCCAGCGCGGCGACAACCCGGATCACGACGCCGGCGAGCAACACCTTCTACCAATTCTTCGCTGAAAACAGCGGCGCGACGGCAAACTTCGCCGCCACCCCGTTCACCACCAACGTGACGGTCAGCGGCACGTCCACCGGGCTCGCTTCCTCAACGCCGATTGACATACTCTGCACGTTCGGTCCCGGGACCGGTTGGAACGCGGGCGCGGGACCGGCCGACGAGCTGCTCGGCAACACGACGATCCAGAACGGCGGGGGCTTCTCTGCGAGCGTGTCCGTGCCCTTCGCGGACCAGGACACCTGCGTTCTGCGTGCGGTGCCGGCGAGCGACTATTCCCCGACCCACGGCATCAGCGACGCCAACTACGCCACGGACTTCACCGGCCCGACGGTCGGGATCGACGACGCCGACGATGCCCTGCTCGAAACCGAGAGCTACATCGCGCCCCTGAACAGCGACTTCCTCTTCACGGGAACGCAACTGGACGGCTACATGGAGTGGACATCGGTCTCCGGTTGCGGGCTTTCGCTCTCCTACCCGTACGACTCGACCTTCAACTTCGAGGGCGACACGGTGGTTGCGACCGAGCCGTTGTTCCAGTGCGCCGGCGCGCTGTATCCAGACGACGATGCCGGTCTGACTTCCGCGATCAAGATCAACGGACTGCCGGCGTTCACGCCCCTGGGCGCATGGGAGCTTTACTACTACTCGGGCGCGTTCAACAACTCGCTACTGACCGACAGCAGAGTCAGCGAGACGCTCGACCCCAGCACGGGTGATCTGACGATCACCGAAGTCGAGCCGCTCGTCTACTGCAGCGAGAACGGCTCGACGCCGGAGAACCCGTACGACACGTCTACATGTGGCGACGTGATGGCGACCGGCGTCACGTTGACGCGCACGATCACGCAGGACGCGAACGGCCTGCAGGCCGAGGTCTCCGACCGGTTCAGCAACTCGAAGGGCAGCGCGCTTCCGCTCTACGTCGAGTACGACAACCACATCGGTGGCAACGGCCAGGACGGTCTCGAGGGCCCGACCTCGGCCGATCCGAACAGCTCGCCCACCTCCCCCGCGTTCAGCTTCAACGGCGGCGCCTACGCGACCTACCCCAACAACTACGGCGGCTCAGGCGACCTCATCAGCTCCTTCCCCTCCGCGCCGGGCGCGATTCGTATCGAAGGTGAGGCGCCGGCGAGCATCGGTGGCACGATCGCCGACCCGCAGCCGGGAATCGCCGACCCGCAGGGCGACATCACGTACACCACCGCGCCTACGCAGGCTCTGTTCTTCCAGGCCAACTCGGCGGATGACAGCGGCGAAGCGACCGCGACCGCCGCCGCACAATTCGAGCTCTTCTACGAAGACCGCACGATCCCCGCGTCGGGCTCGCTGACGATCACTCAGTACTACACGCAGGCGCTGACCCGCAGCGGCGCTGACAGCCTGTCGGCCCAGGCAGGCGATTCGCTGGCCAGTCCGTCGGTGGCGATCGGCTCACCGACCGCCGGCTCAACTGCGACGGCGGCGACGATCACCGTCAGCGGTACCGCGAGCGACCCGCTGAACACACCGACGGTGACGCTCAACGGATCGAGCGTTCCCGTGAGCAACGGGACCTGGTCGACGCAGGTGACACTCAAGCCAGGGCAGAACACGCTGACCGCCGTCGCGACCAACGCAGCAGCTGTTCAGGCCCAGGCGCAAGAGACGGTGATCTACTCGCCGCCCGGCTCACCCTGCGTCGTTCCTCCGGTCGTCGGCCTCAGTGAGTCCGCGGCGCAGGCGGCGCTGAGCGCTGCGAGCTGCAGCGTCGGGACCGTGCTGCAGGCCCACTCCGCAAGCGTTCCCGCCGGCGATGTGATCTCGACGACACCGATCGCTGGTTCCCGCGAGTCGACCGATTACCCGATCGAGCTGATCGTGAGCGCCGGCCCAGCATCCAACGACGTCAAGCTCGACTCCATCAAGGGCGGCAAGGGCGGTAGCTTCACCGTGACGCTGGGCGTCCCGGACAGTGGCACGCTTGACCTTCAGATCACAGCGGGCGGTAGCACGGCGAGCAGCGCGTCCGCGCTGCATCGCGGCTCGGACGCGCTCGTCTACGCCCATAAGACCATCGACCAGACGCGCGCCGGGCGCGTCAAGGTGACGCTCGTGCCGACGAAGCGTGGCAAGACGCTGCTCAGAAGCGCGAGTGCCGACCACCCCGTCAAGCTCTACCTCTACATCGGCTTCCAGCCGCTCAACGGGCTCCGGATCAGCCGGCCGAAGCCACACCTGCTGCGCCTGCGTTGACGCAGCCGCTGCTCAGCGCAGCGCTGATCGTCCGCGACGAGGAGCAGCACCTACCAGCCTGCCTCGAGTCGCTGGTGGGCGTCGTCGACGAGATCGTCGTCGTCGACACCGGCTCGCGCGACCGCAGCGTCGAGATCGCGAACGACTTCGGCGCCCGGGTTTTCGAGTTCCTCTGGTGCGACGACTTCTCGGCGGCTCGAAACCATGGCCTCGACCGCGCTCGCGGCCGCTGGATCCTCTACATCGACGCCGACGAGCGCCTCGCACCGGTCGAGCGGGCGGTCCTCGAGCAGCTGCTCGACGACGATGGCGTTGTCGCATACCGCCTGTGGCTGCGCCCGCGGACGCTGAGCACCGCCTACCGCGAGTACCGACTCTGGCGTAGCGACCCGCGGATCCGCTTCGCCGGCGTGATCCACGAGAAGGTCCACGGGGCGCTGATGCGCGTCGCCGCGGAGGATCGGCGGCGGATCGCCGACTGTGAGCTGCGTCTGGCGCACGTCGGCTACGACGGCGATCAGGGCGCGAAGCACCTGCGCAACCTGCCACTGCTCGAGGCGCAGCTCGAGCGCGACCCGAACGACATCTACAACTGGCACCACATCGGCCTGATCACCGTTGCGCTCGGTGACTACGCCCGCGGCGAGAGCGCATACCGTCGGGCACTCGACCTAGCGCTCGCGCGCGATCCCCCCGACATGCGCGGCCGGCTCGCGTACAGCTCGCTGCTCGTGCTGCTGATGGCCCGCGGCGAGGACACGCGCCCGCTGGCCGAGCAGGCGGTCCACCACTACCCGCAGGATTGGGCGCTCGTATGGCATCGTGCTCAGGCCTACAGCTGTGCAGGGGACTGGGAGACGGCACTCGCCGACCTCGATCGGCTGGTCGCGCTCGACCCCGAGCGGATCGCCGATCACGCCGCCTACGAGCGCTCGATCTTCGCCGAGCAGGCTCAGGCCACGCGCGGCCTATGCCTGTTCAAGCTCGAGCGCTACGACGAGGCCGCGGCCGCGTACGCCGCGGCCGAGCGGGAGCAGCCCGACAGCGAGGAGCTGCGCGTCAAGCGCCAGCTCGCCGCGGCGCGCGCTCACGCAGCGCATCGGTGAAGCGCCGCGGCACGCGGGGCTCCCCCAGCCGCTCACGCTCCCAGAGCGTGACCACCACGAGCTCGCCGGCACGGGCGTCGTGACGGACGATGAAGACGAGATCGCGGTCAACGAGGTCGGCGACGTAGAGCGCACCGCGTGGCGCTTTGGCGGCGTCGTCCGGTGGCTTCTCGCTGACGCGATCGGCCGCCCATGCGTCTGACACGCGGCGGATGATCTCGAGCCGCGGATCGAGCTCCCCCGTGCGGCCGGCGACGCGCTGGCGGAAGCGTTCGACCGCGTGATCGGTCACCGCGACGGTGACTCCCTGCGGCGCTCCGGCCCCGCTCACGTCGTGAAGAGCAGGTGCTCCAGGCCGACGACCGGCGAGCGCTCGAGCGAGCCGACCTGACGGACCGCGAGCAGCAATCCCGGCATGAAGGACTCGCGGTCGAGCGAGTCGTGGCGGATCGTCAGCGTCTGGCCCACGTCACCGAGGATCACCTCCTGGTGTGCGACCAGGCCCGGCAGGCGGACCGAGTGGATCGGCGGCGCCGGCCGGCCGCTCGCCTGCGCCATCAACTCGGCGGTCCGCGCCGCGGTGCCGCTGGGCGCGTCGACCTTGCCGTCGTGATGCAGCTCGATGATCTCGGCAGCGCGCATGTGCTTGGCCGCCTCGGCGGCGAACGCCGTCATCAGCACCGCGCCGATCGCGAAGTTCGGCGCCGCAAAGATGTTCGCCCCGGTGAGGCCCTCGAGGGCGCCGATGTCAAAGCCGGTGGTGCCGATCACGACGTGTACGCCGGCCGCGACGGCCGCGCGTGCGTTATCGAGCGCGGAGTCCGGTCGCGTGAAGTCGACCAGCACTTCGCAGCCGGGCAGGATCGCGGCCAGCTCGACGCCGAGCGTCGGGTCGGCGCGGCCGCTGAGCTCGAGATCGTTCGCGCCGTCGATCGCCGCGCACGCCGTGGCGCCCATCCGTCCCGCCGCGCCGGCAACCCCGACGCGGATCATGATGCCGGCTGGAGCTTCGCGCTGAGCGGCTCGAGCGCGCTGCGGAACACGCTCTCGTCCGGGCCGATCGCCGCCGCCGAGAGCCGCGCCGGATCGAACAGCTCGCTCGCCAGCGTCGTCACCGACGCGGCGTCGACAGCATCAATCCGTTCGATCACCTCGTCGAGCTCGAGGATCGGCATCTCGGCGAGGATGCTTGCGCCGAGCCGCTCCATCCGCGCCGTCGTCGATTCCATCGCGAGCACGACACGGCCCTTGACGTTGTCCTTTGCACGCTCGAGCTCCTCCTCGCTGACCGGCTCGCTGCGCACGCGCTCGAGCTCGTCGTCGATCACGCGGACGACCTCGGCGAGGTTCTCCCCGCGCGTGCCGACGTAGAGGCCAACCTGTCCGGTGCCGGAGTAGAGGCTCTGGAAGGTGAAGATCGAGTACGCCAGCCCGCGCTGCTCGCGGACGGCCTGGAACAGCCGCGAGGAGGATGTCCCGCCGGTCAGGCTGTCGAGCACGCGCAGCGTGAAGCGCCGCTCGTCGTCGCGCGCCAATCCAACGCCGCCGAGACACACGTGGTACTGCTCGGTGTCCTTCTTGCGGAACGCGTGCCGCGGTCGATCATCGCCGGGTGGCGGCGGTGCGCTGAGCGCCGGCGCCGGGCGCTCAGCGGCGTTCATCGCCGCCTCGGCCCAGGCCACGATCTGCTCGTGGTCGACGTTGCCGGCGGCCGCGATCACGATGTTCTGGGAGAAATAGCGCTCCTTGTGGAAGGCCAGCAGCTGCTGGCGCGTGGCGCCGGCAACGACGTCCGCGTGGCCCAGGATCGCGCGTCCCAGCGGATGGCCGGGGAAGATCGCGTCGCCGAGGACGTCGAAGACGATGTCCTGGGGATCGTCCTCGTACATCGCGATCTCCTCGAGCACCACCGCGCGCTCCTCCGCCAGCCCGCTGATCGCCGGTGCGGTGACCATCTGGGCGATCACGTCGAACGCGCGCTCGAGGTGGATGTCGAGCACGCGCGCGTAGACCGACGTCGTCTCCTTGCCCGTGCCGGCATTGAGCTCCGCCCCCATCGCGTCGAAGATCTGATCGATCTCCTCGGACCCGTAGCGAGCCGTCCCGCGGAACAGCATGTGCTCGAGCAGGTGCGACAGCCCCGCCTGCGAGTCGTCCTCCGTGATCGAACCCGTCCCGATCCAGAACCCAAGCGCCACCGAGCGCACAGCCGGCACGCGCTCGCTCGCCACCCGCACGCCACCACCAAGCTCCGTGATCAGGTGATCGCTCATCCCAGGCGCGACCAATCCCACCGCTCGCGGTCGCCAAAGCGACCGCGAAGCGAAGCCGACCTCAGTGGTCGGGATGGCGCGACGCCTACCGGCAGGCCGCCACCCCGCTCCACAATCACGTGATCGCTCATATCGGGCGTGACCAATCCGTCGGTCCGCTCACGGTCGCGCAAGCGACCGTGAGGCGGAGCCGACCTAGTGGTCGCGATGGCGCGGACGTCCGGACCCGCGCGCGCCGCCGTTGCCGCCGCCGTTGCGAGCGGCCGGGGCACCTTCGCGCGGCCGGCGTGGGCCGCGGTCGCCACCGTTGCTCGCGCCGCTCAGCGCCACGAGCTCCTCGACCGTCTTGCCGGCGATGTCTGGATCGTCGGCGCGGCGCACGCCGATGCGGCCGCGCTCGCGGTCAACCTCGACGACGCGGACGGCGATCTCGTCACCCTTGTTGAGCGCCTCCTCGACCGTCTCGACGCGCTTGCCGGGCGAGACGTTCGAGATGTGCAGCAGGCCGTCCGTACCCTTCGAGAGCTCGATGAAGGCACCGAAGGCAGTCGTCTTGACGACCTTGCCGAGGTACTCGTCGCCGACCTCGACCTCCTTCATCATCGTGCGGATCCGCTCCACCAGCGCGTCGGCGAGCTCACCGTTGGCCGAGTAGATCAGCACCTGGCCGTCGTCGTTGACGTCGATCTGTGACTCGAACTCCTCGCAGAGGCCACGAATCGTCTCGCCGCCCTTGCCGATCAGCAGCCCGATCTGGCTCGGGTCGATCTGGACCTTCTCGATCCGCGGCGCGTACTGGCTGAGCGCCTGACGCGGTCCGTCGATGACCTCGGCCATCTTGGCGAGGATGAACTTCCGCGCCTCGTGCGCCTGCGTCAGCGCGTCGCGGAGGATGTCGAACGTGACGCCCGAGATCTTGATGTCCATCTGCAGGGCGGTGATCCCGTTCTCGGTGCCGGCGACCTTGAAGTCCATGTCGCCGAGGTGGTCCTCGACGCCGGCGATGTCGGTCAGCACGATGTAGTCGTCACCTTCCTTGATCAGGCCCATCGCGATGCCCGCGACCGGTCGGATCAGCGGCACGCCCGCGTCCATCAGCGACAGCGATGAACCACAGACCGACGCCATCGAGGACGAGCCGTTGGACTCGAAGATGTCCGAGACGACTCGAATCGTGTACGGGAAGTCCTCGATCGAGGGAATCATCGGCACCAGTGCCCGCTCGGCGAGCGCTCCGTGACCGATGTCGCGGCGCTTGGGGCCACCGAGACGACCGGCCTCCCCGACCGAGAACGGCGGGAAGTTGTAGTGGTGCCAGTAGTACTTCTTCGTCTCGAGACCAAGCGTGTCGAGACGCATCTCCTCCTTCAGCGTGCCGAGCGCCACGACGCTCAGCGCCTGCGTCTGGCCACGGGTGAAGAGCGCCGACCCGTGCGTGCGCGGCGTGACGCCAACCTCGATCGTGATGTCGCGGATCTCGTTCTCGGCGCGCCCGTCGGGACGCTTCTTGTGAACGGCGATCCGCTCGCGGATGATCGACTTCTCGAGCTTGTCGAAGACGAGCTGTGCAGCCTGTCGCTTCGCGGCGTAGTCCTCGGCGTCAACGTCGCCCGCGTACTGCTCGAGCACGGCCGTCTCGACGGCCTTCGTCGCGTCCTGGCGCGCGAGCTTGTCCTCGACCTGCGTGGCGTCGTCGAGCGCCTTGCCGTGTGAGGCACGCACCTCGTCGAGCAGCCCCGGATCGGCCTGCGGGACAACGACCTCCAGCTTCGGCTTGCCGCACTTCTCGGCGAGCTCGCGCTGCAGCGCGCAGAGCTTCTTGATCTCGCTGTGGGCGATATCGAGCGCATCGAGGATCTCGGCCTCGGGAATCTCCTTGGCGCCGGCCTCGACCATCAGGATCGCGTCCTCGGTGCCCGCGACGATCAGATCGAGATCGCTCGTCCCGAGCAGATCCTCCTCGCGCGGGTTGACGACGAAGTTCCCGTCAACCTTGCCGATCCGCACCGCGCCAACCGGCTGCGGCAGCGGAATGTCGGAGATCATCAGCGCCGCCGATGCACCGTTCATCGCAAGGATGTCGTACGGGTGCACGTGGTCGATCGAAAGCGGGATCGCCACCAGCTGCGTCTCGTAGCGCCAGCCCTTGGGGAACAGCGGGCGAATCGGACGGTCGATCATCCGCGCCGTCAGTGTGCCCTTCTCCCCTGAGCGGCCCTCACGCTTGAAGAACGAGCCGGGGATCTTGCCGGCGGCGTACATGCGCTCCTCGACGTCGACAGTCAGCGGCAGGAAGTCTGCGTCGCGCAGCCCCCCGGCGGTCGCCGTCGCCAGAACCATCGTGTCGCCCTGGCGGACGACTACGGCGCCACCAGCCTGCTTTGCGATCCGTCCGGTCTCGAACGAAATCTCGCTGCCGGCGATAGACACCGACAGACGTGTCATTCCATCACTACTCATTTGATACCTCTCTGGCCGCCCATCTGGCGGCGCTACTTGTGCTTATCTCTTTTAGAGCTCACCCGTAATCGTAGCCGGTGCGCGGCGTCACGCCGAGGCACGGCAACTATCGCCCAGCGAACTACGCCGCGAGGGCGCGCAGGCCGGCGAGCGATGCCGGCGTGAACGTCGGCAATGGCGGCCGCGAGGACTGCGGAGCGCCCGCTGCGCCCGTGTACAGCGCCTGCGTTGCGGCCAGCATCCGCGCGCGTTGCAGCTCGTGCAGCTCGCCGACAACGGCAACGAGGTGGATGTCCTCACGGCCGACGAGCCCGACGCGCTCAATCAGCGCGCGAAGGTCGCCTGCGGCGCGCTCGGCGTCGAGCCGGCTCGCGTCGACGGCGAGCGTCACGTCGCCGACATCGCCCAGCTCCTCGGCGAACGCGCGCAGCAGCCGGTCGTCGCTGAGCAGTTCCTCCGCGTCGACCAATGCGACAAAGCGGCGGGCCCCGGCGAGCGGGTCTGGCAATGCGGCGAGCGTCCGCGCGCGCGCCTCCGCCTCGCGCAGTCGCTCGCGCTGCTCGAGTCGGTAGGGATCGAGGGCGAGCATCGCCAGCAGCAGCTGTGCCTCGGTACGCGGATCGCTCGTCGCGCGCGCCCGGTCGGCGGCGGCGAGCAGCGACTCGTAGTGGCCGGCAGGGCCCTCGCCCGTGTCGTCGAGCATGACGAACGGGCTGTCGGCAGCGGCAAGCGCCAGGCGCGCCTTGTTCTCAACGCCCGCCCAGACGCCGGCGGCCTGCTCCGCGTCCAGCTTGTCGAGCGGCAGGTTGCGCAGGCACCACAGCTGAAACTGGAGGGCCTTGCGCCGCTCGCGCAACGCGTCGGCCCCGCTCACACCGCCGGTGAGGTTGGCGCCGTGAAGTCGGTAGAGCGCCAGCGGCATATCGTCGTAGTCGAGTTCGGCGACTCGAGCGACACTCGTGGCGAGCCACCAGTCGGGGTAGGGCATCTCGTCCGGAAGCGCAGCGAACGCGTGGCGCAGGCTCGCCCGCACGGCTATCGAGGAGGCGGTGACGAAGTTCTCCGCCAGCAACTCGGCGAACACCTCGCCCCGCGGTGGTTGCCAGCCCGACCACGCCCAGTCAAACAGCGACCGGTTCAGGAGCTCGTCGTCAGGACCGATGACGGCCATGTCACTGAAGACCAGCCCGACGGACGGGCGGCCCAGCAGCAGCTCGACATTGCGACGGATCTTCTCCGGCCGCCAGACGTCGTCCGCGTCGAGGATCGCCAGCACCTCGCCCTCGGCGATCGCGAGCGCACGATTGATCGCCGCGGTCAGCCCACCATTGGGCTGACGCACCAGCGCTATGCGCCGATCGCGGTGGCGCTCGACGAGCTCCTCGACGACGGCGGCGGTTGCGTCCGTCGATCCGTCGTCGACCACGACGATCTCGAGCAACTCCGGCGGGTAGTCCTGCGCGAGCGCGCTTTCGATCGCGCAGCCAACGTAGCGCTCGTAGTTGTAGGCGGCGACGAGCGCGCTGACGGTCGGCAGCTCAACCATTGCTGAGGACCGGTGTCTTCGCGCGGCGACGCGTAACGCGCCGGCGCATCCGCACCACCGGCTCGCCGAACGTGCGCCGTGCGGCAAGCAGTGCCTGCGCCACCACCTGATCCATGTTCAGGTACTGGTAGCGCGCCAGCCGTCCGACGAAGACGACCCCGGACTCGCGCAGTGCGAGTGCCCGGTAGCGCTCGTAGAGCGCGCGGTTCTCGGCGCGGGGGATCGGGTAGTACGGATCGCCCTCCGCGGATGGGTACTCGTAGGCCAACGTCGAGTAATCGCCGCCCTCTCCCGTCAGGTGGCGAAACTCGGTGACCCGCGTGTGCTCGACGCCGGCCGCCGGGTAGTTGACCTGCCCGACCGGCTGGAGCAGCGCGCCGCCGGGAGCCTGCCGCGTCTCGAAGCGGAAGCGCAGGCTGCGGTAGGGCAGCGTGCCGAGGCGATGCGAGAAGTAGGCATCGATCGGACCGGTCCAGACGAGCACGCGAGCGCGGCGCGCATGCTCATCCAGCTCGCCGTAGGCGACGCCGGTGATCACTTCGATCAGCGGGTTGTCGAGCATGCGCTCGAACATCGCCGTGTACCCCTCGCGCGGCATCTGCTGGAAAGCGTCGGTGAAGTAGCGATCGTCATCGTTTGTTCTGACCGGCAGGCGAGCACAGACCGACGCGTCGAGCTGGGACGGGTCGAGCCCCCACTGCTTGCGCGTGTAGTCACGGAAGAGGCGGTTGTAGAGGTCGGTCCCGACCTTCGAGACGACGGCGTCGCGCGAGGTCCGCGGCAGCGGGCACGGCTCGGACACGTGATCGAAGAAGCGCTCGACCTCCGCGTCCGTGGCGAGATTCAGTCCATAGAGCCGGTTGATCGTCGTGCGATTGATCGGCATCGGCACGAGCTCGCCATCGACCGCGGCGAGCACGCGGTGCTCGTAGGGTCGCCAGTCCGTGAAGCGCGACAGGTAGTCACGAACGCGCGGGGCGTTCGTATGGAAGATGTGCGGCCCGTACATGTGCGCGAGCACGCCGTGCGCGTCACGCCGGTCGAAGGCGTTGCCGGCGATGTGCTCGCGGCGCTCGACGACGCGTACCCGCAGGCCACGACGTGCCGCTCGCTCCGCCATCACCGCACCGGCGAAGCCGGCGCCGACCACGCAGACGTCGATGCGGCTGGATCCGGCCGGCGCGGCAACGTCAAGCGAGTTGCGCGTCATCAGCCGATTGATCGGCGCCCGTAAGGGCGACTTGAGCCAGCACCACGACCGATGGGACCGCCGCTGGCCGGCCCGGGCGCTCGCTGTGACGACTGTCGGGCGGTCCTAGTCGATCGCGCCGAGGTTGCGCAGCACCGGGTCCAGCAGCCTGCACGCGGCGGGCGGTGCGTAGGGCAGCTGCGGCGCCTCGGCGAGCATCGCGAGCCGCGTCGCCCACTCCGCGACCGCTGCGCCACGCGACAGATGGGCGCGCGCGAACAGCTGGCCGGCACGCCCGATCGCCGCCGCCTCGTCGGGATGCTCGCGGGCCCAGGCCACCCGCTCGAGGAGATCACCGAGGTCTCGCCGCACCGGGATGAAGTGCGCCCACGGCTCGAGCGCGGGCCAGAAGAACTCCTGCCAGGGGCGATCCTGGACGAGCAGCGGACGCCCGCTGTGAAGCAGCAGCTTCAGCCGCGCGCTGTAGCCACGGCCCTCGATGTCGAGCAGCAGCGCCCAGCGGGTAATCTGCTGTTCGATCGTCAGATAATTGCCGGCGGCGGTGGACAATCGCGCGTGCTCGGGCTCGGGCACCCAGGTGATATCGGTGATCTCCAGCAGCTCGGGGTTGACCGCACCGAGCGCGTGCAGCTGCCAGCGAACCGGGTTCGTGTCGCAGTTGCCGATCCAGCCGAGGCGCGAGTCGAGCGCCGCGGTCTCGCCGGCGCGCGCGGCGCCCGAACACGCCTGCTCGTAGTCGTCGATTCCGACCTGCGGCCAACCGTCGAAGAGGAAGTCCGGCACCGCGATGTCGAGGAAGCCCTCAGCCCGCGAAAACGCCAGCGAGCGCCAGCCGGCGTCCCCGGTGTTGATCGGCTGATCGCCCGTGTGGACCGTCAGCGGCGCGAACTCCGGCAGGCCGTGACGCCGCTCAGCCTCGGCGACGAGCGCGAGCACCGACTCGTTGCGGGTCTCGTATCCGCGGAGGTTCAGCGCTCCGAGCTCACCGCCGCTCTTCCACAGCAGCAGCTTCTCGTGGAACTCCGGCGTCGGTTCGGCCGTATGCGTCCGCATCGCGGGCAGAAGCGTGCCATCACGCCCGGCCGGAATGCACCCCGACGCGTCAGCGCGACACGGCCGGCGCTCCGCGTTCAGACCGCCGCGAGCCCTTCGAGGACCAGCTCAGGGCCGGGAAGCTGGCCCGGCGTCGGCGCCTCCCAGCTCCACTTGACGACCCCGTCGGGACCGATCACGACGAGCGCGCGGTTCGTCATGCCCGCAGCGTGCAGTGCGCCGAACGCCGATGCCGCGGCGCCCTTTGGCTCGAAATCCGAGAGCTGTTCGATGCTGCTGGCCAGCTGCTCCCTGAAGGCGGTCTGTGAGAAGCGTGCGTCGGTCGATACGGCGTACAGCGTCGCGCCCCGCTCGGTGAAGTCAGCCAGCACACCCTCGTAGGTCGTCAGCTGCTCGGTGCAGCCGCCGCTGAAGGCGAACGGGTAGAAGACCAGGACGGTCGTCTTGCCGAGCACGTCCTCGCGCGTGAACTTCTCGCCGTCGGCCTTGAGCAGCGTGAACTCGGGCGCCGGCGTGCCGGCGGCCAGGACGCTCACTTACGCAGGCCGAGCGAGGCGATCAACGCGCGGTAGCCCTCGAGGTCCGTGCGTTGGAGGTAATCGAGGAAGCGGCGGCGACGGCCGACCAGCATCAGCAGGCCGCGGCGCGAGTGGTGATCGTGGCTGTGAGTGCGCAGGTGCTCGGTCAGGCCGTTGATCCGCTCCGTCAGCTGGGCGATCTGGACCTTCGTGTTGCCGGTGTCGGTCTCGCTGCGACCATGCTCGGCGGTGAGCTCGCGCTTGCGCTCGGTTGTAAGGGTCATCCGGAGCCAAAGCTAGCAGACGCGCAGATCGCCCGGGCACGCGCGACGTCGTCGTGCATTGCCGCGACCAGTGCTTCGGCGCTCCCGAAGCGACGCTCGCCACGGAGCTTCTCGAGGAAATGCAAGCGCAGCTCGGTGTCGTAGAGGTCGCCATCGAAGTCGATCAGGTAGGCCTCGATCAGCTCGCCGCGCCCCGATTCGAACGTCGGCCGAACGCCGACGTTGACCGCTGCCGGCACGCCGTTGGCAAGGCAGGCGTAAACACCGTGGCCCGGCGTGACGAGCCGCTCGTCGGGGACCAGGTTGGCGGTCGGAAAGCCGAGCTCGCGTCCGCGCCGGTCGCCGCCGACAACGGTTCCGCGCAGCTCGAACGGCCCCCCGAGCAGGACCGCGGCGTGGGCGACCTCGCCCGCAGCGATCAGCGAGCGGATGTGACTCGAGGAGACAACCTCCCCGTCGAGCTCGCGCAGTGCGACGACCCGCGTCTCAAAGCGCGGGTCGCCGGCAAGCAGCGCCGCATCGCCCTTTGCGGCGTGCCCGAAGCGAAAGTTCTCGCCGACCGACACCCTGTCAACGCCAAGCCGGGAGACCAGTACCTCATCGATGAACTGCGCCGCGCTGCGGGCCGCGAACTCGCCATCGAAATCGATCACAATCAACTCCGCGACGCCGAGTGACGCGATGATGTCGGCTTTGATTGCGAGCGGCGTCAGCAGCCGCGGCGTGTGCGCCGGCGCAACGACGGCCACCGGGTGCGGCTCGAACGTCAGCACCGCGTCGGCTCCCGCGATCACGTCGCGGTGGCCGAGGTGGACGCCGTCGAAGGTACCGACCGCGACACAGCGCGGGCCGGGTGTTGCCGCAACGAGCTCGGTGATCTTCACGCGCCAAGGATAGGCCGCAGTGTCGCGCCGCCGGCGCCGTCGCGACGTTCGGCCAGCGCTCGAGGCGCGCCACTGCCCCGATCCACGAGCAGCACGAGCGGGGCGTCGCCTGGCGCGGCGAGCGCTCGACCGTGGGCGAGGTCCGCCGCCGCGGCGTCGTCGATCTCGATCGTCGGGGTGAACAGCCTGCAGGCGCTGAAGGGGTCGAGCAGCGCCGCCGGACCCTGGGTCGGCCACGCCCCCTCGACGCTGAACGGCCCGATATCGGTCCGCCGCAGCTCGAGGCAGTAGGCGTCGCCGAGGTCGGCGATCAGCGAGCGGATGTAGGTCCCCGATGAGCAGGCGATCCGCAGCGACATGCGGTTCCCCTCGCGCCACAGCTGATCCCAGCCAAATATCTCAACCTCGCGCTCGGGCAACTCGACCGCTTCGCCGCGGCGGGCGCGGGCGTAGGCGCGCTCACCGTCGACCTTGACGGCCGAGTATGCCGGCGGGCGCTGGCGGATCCGGCCGAGCCGCGGCGCGATCGGGTCGCCCGGCAGCACGCCGGTCCGGACGATCTCGCCCTCTGTGTCGCCGGTCGTCGAGGTCGCTCCGAGCTGCGCCGTGACCTCGTAGGTCTTCGCGAGCGCCATGAAGAAGCGCTGTAGGCGCGTCGCACGGCCGACGAGCAGGATCAGCAGGCCGGTGGCGAACGGGTCGAGCGTGCCGGCGTGGCCGACCTTGCGGATGCCGAGCGCATGACGCGCGCGCGCGACGACGTCGTGTGAGGTGATCCCGGCGGGCTTGTCGGCGAGCAGGATCCCCGACGGGGCGCCTGGAGGCCCGTGAGGCTGGCTCACTGCTCCGCGTGTGCGGCTGGCGAGCGCCGGACCAAGCGGGGCAAGGACGCAGGGAGGGCGCAGTGGCAGAGCCATTGCCCCGACCGAGGACGCGGCATCCGCGCCGGTCCGCCGCCGCCAGACGTGGGCGGGGAGCGGTGAGCCAGCCTCCTACTCAAACCTGGGCGCGGATTGCGTCGATCAGCTCGGCGGTCGGTAGGTCGCTGGTGAAGCCGGCGGCGCGGCGATGACCGCCGCCGCCGTGAGTTCGCGCGATCGCGGAGACATCGACGTCGTTGTCGGTCGCACGTAGCGAAGCCTTGTGCGCGCCGCGCCCACCGCCCGACAGCTCGCGGATCAGCAGCGCGACCTTGACGCCGTCGAGCGCGCGGAGGTGATCGATGACACCCTCGCTGTGGCTCTCCTCGGCTCCGGTCTGCGCGAAATCCTCGGCCTCGAGCACGGCGACCGCGAGTCGCCCGTCGGAGTACAGCTTCAGGCTCGCGAGCGCGCGGCACAGCAGCGCAAGCTTGGCCTGCGGGATCTGCTCGTAGATGCGCCGGTACATGACGGCAACATCGACGCCCGCGCCGATCAACTCGGCGGCCATCGCGTGCGCCCGCATCGTCGTGTTCTCGTAGGAGAAGCGGCCGGTGTCGGTGACCAGGCCGACATACAGGGCCTCGGCGATCTCCGTCGTCAGCTCGACGTCCGCGACACGCAGCAGATCCCAGACGATCTCAGCCGTGCAGGACGCCTCCTCGTCGACGTAGTTGATCGTGCCGAAGCGCGTGTTGTCGTGGTGGTGGTCGATGTTGACGAGCCGCTCCGCGTCGAGCAGCGGCGCGAGGGGGTTGCGGTCGAGGTTGCCGCAGTCGAGGAACATGACCGTTCGCTGCGCGAGGTCGGCGGGTGGCGCGGTGACGAGACCCTGCAGCGAGAGGAAGCGGTATTCGGCGGGCAGCGGGAAGTCGTCGGGGGCGATCACCATCACGGAGTCCTTGTCGAGCGCGCGCAGCAGGGCCTGCATCGCGATCAGCGAGCCGAGCGCGTCGCCGTCGGGATGCTCGTGCGTTACGAGCAGGAAGTGCTCGCTCGCACGGATCGCCGCCAGCACCTCCTTGCGCGCGTCGCGCGTGAGCGGGGCGGCGTGGGTCATGCCCCGTGCTCCTCGTCGCGGATCAGGTGCTCCACCCGCATCGCCCGATCGGTCGTCCCGTCGTAGACGAACGACAGCGTCGGCGTGCGCCGCAGCATCAGCTCGCTCGCGATCCGACCCTGGAGGTAGCCATGGGCATGGCGGAGGCCGTCGAGCGAGTCGGCGCGCGCCTGCTCGTCGCCGAGCACGCTCACGAAAACGCGGGCTGAGCTTAGGTCCGGGCTTGTCGTCACGTCGGTCACCGTTACGAACCCCACACGCGGATCTTTGAGCTCCTCCGCGATCGCGTCTGCAAGCACCTGACGGATCGCCTCATCCACCCGACGCATCCGCCCTTCCCCCATCCTAGACCCGTTCGCCCATGCCGGTCTAGTACCCGCGCCCGGCAATGCACCCGCGGCACACCGCCGATCGACCCTCAGGCGAGGGCGCGCTCCACCTTGCGCGTCTCGAAGACCTCGAGCACATCGCCGTCCTTGATGTCCTGGAAGTTCGCCAGCACGATGCCGCATTCGAAGCCGGCCGAGACCTCGCGCACGTCCTCGCTGAAGCGCCGCAGGCTCGCGATCGTCGTCTCGTTGACGACCGTGCCGTCGCGCACGACGCGCACCTTTGCACCGCGCGTGACCTTGCCCTCGGTGACGAACGAGCCGGCGATCGTGCCGATCCGCGAGGCCCGGAAGGTCTGGCGGATCTCGACCTGACCGACGGTCTCCTCGACCTCCTCGGGCTCGAGCATTCCCTGCATCGCCGCGCGCAGCTCGTCGATCGCGCGGTAGATCACGGAGTAGCTGCGGATCTCGATCCCCTCGCGCTCGGCGAGCGCGCGGGCATCGCCGACCGGCCGCACGTTGAAGGCGAGAATCACCGCATCGGATGCCGCGGCCAGCATCACGTCGGACTCGTTGATGCCGCCGACGCCGCGGTGAATGATGTTGACCGAAACCTCGTTCTGCGGCAGCTTCGCGATCTCGTCCTCGACCGCCTCGACGGAGCCCGACACATCGCCCTTGAGCACGAGGTTGAGCTCCTTGACCGCGCCCTCCTGGGCGAGCCGGAAGACGTCCTCGAGCGAGACCTTGCGACCGGAGCGGCGCGCCAGGGCCTCCGTCTTCAGCCGGTTCGCGCGTTCGCCCGCGAGCTGGCGTGCACGGCGCTCGCTCTCGACCGCGCGTGCGAACTCGCCGGCCTCGGGCACGCCATCGAAGCCGAGCACCTCGACCGGCTCGCCCGGCGCAGCGGCGACCACGCGGTTGCCGATGAAGTCGTGCATCGCGCGCACGCGGCCAAACGTCGCGCCGGCGACAAGCGCATCGCCGACATGCAGCGTCCCGCGTTGCACGAGCAGCGTCACGACCGGCCCGCGGCCGGGATCGAGGCGCGACTCGATGACGACGCCGGAGGCATCGGTGCTCGGGTTGGAGCGCAGCTCCTCGAGCTCCGCGACAACCTGGAGCGTGTCGAGCAGAGAGTCGAGGCCCTGCTTCGTCTTTGCCGAGACGTCGACGAACTCGACCTCTCCACCCCACTCGGCCGGCTGCAGCCCGCGCTGGGTCATCTCGGTCCGGACGCGCTCCGGTTGCGCGCCCTCCTTGTCGATCTTGTTGACGGCGACGACGATCGGGACCCCGGCGGCGCGCGCGTGGTCGATCGCCTCGTCGGTCTGCGGCTTGACGCCGTCGTCGGCGGCGACGACGATCACGGCGATGTCGGTGACCTTGGCGCCGCGCGCGCGCATCGCCGTGAACGCCTCATGGCCAGGCGTGTCGAGGAAGGTGATCGCGCGACCGTTGTGGCGTACCTGGTAGGCGCCGATGTGCTGGGTGATGCCGCCAGCCTCGCCGGCCGCGACCTCGGTTTCGCGGATCGCGTCGAGCAGCGATGTCTTGCCGTGGTCGACGTGGCCCATGATCGTCACGACCGGCGGGCGCTCGACGAGCTCCTCGTCGGCGTCCTCGAATTCGGGATCGTCGATGTCGTCGGCGGCGTGGACGATCTCGACCCGCTTCTTGAAGTCCTCGGCCAGCACCTGGATCGCCTCGTCGGAGAGTGTCTGCGTCAGCGTCGCCATCTCACCGAGCGCCATCAGGTTGCGGATGATCTCCGGCACCGCCACGCCGAAGTACTCGGCGACGTCCTTGACCGTCGAGCCCGAGTTGATGCGGATCAGGTCGGTCGCCTCAAGCAGGCTCGTGTCGATCGGCGCGACCGTGTCGTCATAGGTCCCGCGCCGGCGGCGACCGCGGCGCGGCGGACGGCGCGGCGGTTGCGTCGCCGGTCCGCCGGTCGTGCGGCGCGAGGCCTGAGAGTCGATCACGACGCGCCGGCGTCCGGCCACGGTGCCCGGTACCTGCTCGCCCTGGCGCGAGTCGCGAGTCGGCCTAGACGGCGCGGCCCGCGGCGGCTCTGCCGCCGCGTCCGTCGCCGGAGTGGCCTGTGCCGTCGCAGCGGGCGACGCCGTTGCGGCAGGACTCGGCGCAGCCGGAGCTGTCGCCTTCGCGCCGCCGCCGTTGGGCGATGCTGCGGCGGTGCCGTTGCTCGCCTGCTTGGCCGTGGCTCCGGCGCCGATCGCGCGCAGGGCGTCGGCTTCTTCGACGGTCGAGGCCGCGGCCTTGACGTCGACTCCGGCAGCCTGAAGCTTGGCGATCAGATCCTTGGCCTGAATGCCCTGCTCCTTCGCGATCTCATGTACACGTTTCTTTGTCATCGAGTCAATCGATTCTACGGTTTTGGGGGGAGTTCCTTGTAGGAATGCGACGCGGTGGGGCGGCGCCGGTGCGCGGGGCCGCGTCCGCGGCTATGAAGCCGCGGATACGGCGGGGTCGCCCTCGCCGGCCGCGAGTGCCTGATGCGCCTCGAGGCCGCAGTAGCGCGAGCCGGGCAGCGCAGCGTTGGGGCAGCGACGGCCGTTCGACATGATTGCCGCGCAGCGTCCCTGGACCTCTTCTTCCTCGTAGCCGTGCTCGGCCTCCTCGGCAGCGAACTCGGACTCGGACTTGATGTCCACACGCCAGCCCGTCAGCCGGGCTGCAAGCCTGGCGTTCTGCCCCTCGCGGCCGATCGCCAGCGAGAGCTGATCGTCGGGCACGATAACCGTCGCCTGCTTGGCGTTGTCATCGACCAGCACCTCGCGCACGCGCGCCGGCGAAAGCGCCTTGGCGACGAACCGGGCGGGCTCGTCGTTGTAGGGGATGATGTCGATCTTCTCGCCGCGCAGCTCGGAGACGACCATCCGCACACGTGAGCCGCGCGGACCGACGCAGGCGCCGACCGGGTCGACACCGTCGGCGTGCGAGATCACCGCGATCTTCGAGCGGTAGCCGGGCTCACGCGCGACGTTGGCAATCTCGACCAGTCCGTCGGCGATCTCCGGCACCTCGAGCTCGAACAGCTTCTTGATCAGCTCGGGGTCGCGCCGCGAGACGATGATGCTCGGGCCCTTGGCCTGCGGCGAAACCTCCTTGATCACCGCCTTGATGCGCTGCGAATGGTCGTAGCGCTCGCCGTCGACCTGCTCCGACTTCGGCAGCAGCGCCTCGACGCGTTCGCGCAGCTGGACCAGCGTGTAGCGCGAATCCGACTGCTGGACGATGCCGGTGATCAGCTCGCCGACGCGGTCGCGGTACTCCTCGAACATCATGTCGCGCTCGGCCTCGCGGATCCGCTGCAGGATCACCTGCTTGGCGGTCTGGGCGGCGATCCGTCCGAAATCGTCGGGTGTCACATCGCGCTCGTCGATCTGGTCGCGGTACTGCTCGAACTTCGCCGGGTCGATCTCCGGCTCCTCGGGCTCGCGCATCTCGCCGGTCTCGGGGTCGATCGTCGTGCCCTCGTCGATCGTTTCGACGATCAGGTGCGCCTCGAGCTGCTCGGGGATGATCAACTCGATCACGCGGAAGTCGGCGGTCTCGCGGTCGATCTCGACACGCGCGTACTTGGCAGCGCCGGGCTGCTTCTTGTAGGCCGATAGGAGTGCGTCCTCCAGCGCGATCATCAGCCGCTCGGCGTCGATGCCCTTCTCGTGCGCAAGGGCGTGCATCGCATCAAGGATCTCGCGTGACATTTCCTCTACTCCTCCACCAGGTGGGATCTTTCGATCGCCGCGTACGGGATCGCGACGACTCCGTCAGGCACAGCGAGCGTCACCTCATCCTTCGAGGCCCCCACAAGCTCGCCGGTCAGGTTGCGTTGTTCGAAGCTGTCACAGCCGGCGGCCAGGCGCACGCGGGCGCGGCGACCGACGAAGCGCCGGAAGTGCTCGGGCTTGGCGAGCGGTCGACGCGGCCCCGGAGAGGTCACCTCGATCGTGTACTCCTCGCGGAGGTCGCCAAGCGCCCGCGCGACGTGCTCGCAGTGCGCCACGCTGACGCCCTCCGGATGATCGATGAAGACCCTGAGGGTCGACCCGGAGTGCTCTACGAGCAGCACCTCGATGGCCGGTTCGACGGCCGCCACACGGGTCTCGATGTCGTTTTGTAGCTGGTTCATGACGAAAAAAAAAGCGGGCGAGCGCCCACTTCCGGTAAAGGGACCGCCGGGCGGTTCTCCGCCGGCGCGAAAGCTGTCGAGCCAGGATAGCACCGCCCCGAAAGTCGCCCGGCTCGCGAAGCGCGCCATTCAACTCGCCGCGCGCGGGCGGAAAGCGGTCAGCCGGGCGGCGCGACGAGCTGCGCGATCGTGTCGAGCAGCTCGCCGGCGATCTCGCTCTTGGGAGCCCGCGCGAGCTGGCGCTCGCCGGCCGCGCTGATCAACGTCACGGCGTTCTCGCTCGCGTCGAAGCCGACGCCCGGCTGGGAGATGTCGTTGAGGACCATCAGCTCGACCTGCTTGCGCGAAAGCTTCTCGCGGGCGCGAGCCAGGCCGTCTGCGCCGTGCTCGGCCGCGAAGCCGACGATCGTCTGGCCGCTGGGCCGCCCGGCCGAGAGCGCCGCGAGGATGTCGGGCGTCGCCTCGAGCTCGAGCGTGAGCCGCTCGTTACCAGCGCGCGAGAGCTTGCCGTTGAGCGCGCTGGTCGGGCGAAAGTCGGCGACCGCCGCGCACATCACGACGACGTCCGCCGCGCCCGCCTCTCGCTCGCAGGCATCCGCGAGCTCGCCGGCCGTCGCGACATCGACGTAGCGGATCCCCGCTGCCCGCGCGAGCGAGACGTTCGCCGCGATCACGACGACATCGGCACCGCGAGCCTGCGCTGCGTCGGCGATCGCGAACCCCATCCGTCCGGAGGAGCGGTTGCCGATGTAGCGCACCGCGTCGATCGGCTCGCGCGTGCCGCCCGCGGTCACGAGCACGCGCCGACCGCTCCAGGAACCGCCCGGCGCGAGCGCCGCTTCGCAGGCGGCGAGCAGGCCGGCCGGTTCGGCCAGCCGTCCGATCCCATGCTCGCCGGGCGTGGCGAGCCGGCCGACGCCGGGATCGATGATCGTCGCGCCACGCTCGCGCAGCAGTGCGAGATTCGCCTGGGTGGCGGGATGCTCGAACATCCGGTTGTTCATCGCCGGCGCCACGAGCAGCGGGCAGTCGGCGGCTAGCGCCGCGCTGCTCAGCAGATTGTCGGCGAGCCCGTGGGCGAGCTTGGCGATCGTGTTCGCCGACGCCGGCGCAACCAGGAACACGTCGGCCGCGCCAACCAGCGCCAGGTGGCTTGCTGGATCGTGCTCGGGCAGCACGTCGCCCGGGAAGGAGCCACGCAGCGGATCGCGTTCGAACTCGCTCGTCAGCACCGCCGCGCCGCTCAGCGCGGCGAACGAGGCCGTGCCGACGAAGCGCCGCGAGTTGGGGGTCTGGATCACCCGCACCGCGTGCCCGTGCTCGGCCGCGAGGCGAACGAACTCGAGCGCCTTGTAGGCGGCAATGCCACCGCTCACGCCGAGCAGCAGTCTGGGCATCTGCGCCTTGCTAGCGGTAGTGGTACTTCAGCTTGCCGGCGGCAACTTCCTCGAGCGCAATCGTGAGGTAGTTCTTGGAGCCGGACTCGACCATCGGCGGTGGGAACTCATCGAAGCTGCCCTCACCGAGGTTCTGGTAATAGGAGTTGATCTGTCGCGCGCGCTTCGCCGCGACGATCACGCTGGCGTAATTGGAGTCGACATGCTCGAGCAGGTCGTCGATTCGTGGAGAGATCACTCCTCCAGTCTAGCGTGCCGGCGCAGCGGCCGGTCAACGCCCCGTTCATTGGCGTAAAGCGCGTCGAGTTCGGCGACCGCATCCGCCAACCGATCGTTGACGACGACGAACTCGAACTCGTCCCGCGCGGCCAGCTCGATCTCCGCAACCTCGAGCCGGCGCGCGATCGTTGCCTCGTCGTCGGTGCCGCGCTCCTCGAGCCTTGCGCGCAGCGCCTCGAGCGACGGCGGCGCGATGAAGACGAGGACGGCGCCGGGAATCGCCTCCCGCACCTGACGGGCACCCTGCAGCTCGATCTCCAGCACGGCCGGCGTGCCGCCCCGGGTGCGGCGTTCGAGCTCGCCGCGTAGCGTCCCGTAGCGATGGCCCGCATAGCTCGCGTGCTCGACGAACTCGCCGGCGGCGAGACGGCGATCGAACTCGGCATCGGAGAGGAAGTAGTAGGCGACCGCGTCCTCCTCGCCGGGGCGCGGCGGGCGCGTGGTCGCCGAGATCGACAACTCGAGCTCAGGCCGCAGTTCGCGCAGCGCAGCGATCAGGGTTCCCTTGCCGACCCCCGACGGGCCGGTGATGACGAAGACGCTCGACATGGCCGAGCACCGTAGCGAGTGCTCCGGTCAGCGGCGATTGAGCAGCGACACCAGCTCGCTGCGCTGACGGTCGGACAACCCGCCAATCGTCTTGCTCGGAGAGATCCGGCAGTTGTGGAGGATTTTGTTGACCTTCACGCGCCCGTACTTCGGCACCGCGAGCAGCATGTCGGCGACCTTCGCCGTCTCGACATAGGACGGCGGGTTGGCGAGCAGCTGCTGGATCGAGATCCGGGCGGACTTGAGGTCGCGCTTCAACTGGGCCCGCTGCGAGCGGATCTCGTTGGCGCGTGCAAGCGCGTCGAGCCGCTGGTTGATCGAGCGCTCCGGCGTCACGGCGGTCATTGCGGAGCGTCTCGGGTGGCAGGCGACATGGGCGCGGCGAGTGTATCGCCTCGGCCGCACCATTCAAGGACGAAAGCCCGAATTCACCTCGACCCCAACTTGAGGTTCGCTCCGCGACACAAACGGCGCTGGAGAAGCGCTCCGTTTGCAGGCATTTCTGACTTAATCAGTTTGACCGATTCTGGCTGTCAAGCCGCATTTTCCGCAAATCGCGCGGACAGCTCGTTCGCGATTCGGTGACCGGCAGCCGGGTCGCGGAAGCTCTCGGTGCCCACCGCGACGAGCCGAGCACCGACCTCGAGCAGCGCTGCGGCGTCCCGTCCGCTGGCAACGCCGCCCATCCCGATGATGGGAACCGAGACCCGCTCGGCGACGGCCGCGACCTGCGCCAGGGCGACCGCGCGGATCGCCGGTCCCGACATGCCTCCGGTCCGTCCGCCGAGCCACGGGCGGCCACTTGCGGGCGACAGGGCCATTGCGCGCAGCGTGTTGATCAGCGAGACCGCGTCGGCGCCGCCGTCCTGCGCCGCGAGCGCGCAGGCGCCGACGTCGGCGGTATTCGGCGTCAGCTTGACGATCAGCGGCTTGCGCGTCAGCGGCCGCAATGCGACGAGCAGCGAGCGCAGGCCAGCCGGGTCGGCACCGATGTCGAGACCTGTCGCGACGTTCGGGCAGGACACGTTGAGCTCGATCGCCGCGACCTCCTCGCGCTCGGCGACGCGCTCGAGGAGCGCAGCAAACTCCGCCTCGCTCGAGCCCATGACGTTCGTGATCAGCGGCACGCCAAGCTTCGCGTACTCGCCGAGATGGCGCTCGAGGTAGACGTCGATCCCCGGGTTTGGCAGCCCGATCGAGTTGAGCATGCCGCCGGCGGTCTCCCACAGCCGCGGCGGCGGGTTGCCGGCGCGCGGCGCGAGCGTGACGGTCTTCGAGACGTAGGCGGCGAACGGGAACGGTTTGATCAGCGCGTCGCCGAACACCTCGCGCGCGGCAAGCGCGTCGAAGCAGCCAGAGGCGTTGATGATCGGATGCTCGAGCTCGAGTCCGCAGAACTCGATCACGCCAGCACCGCCCCCGCGAAGACCGGCCCGTCGACGCAGACCCGCTTGTAGCCGTCCACCGTCTCGACAACGCAGCCAAAGCAGGCTCCGAAGCCGCAGGCCATCGGCGCCTCGAGCGCCAGCTGGCTCGGCACGCCATAGCGCAGAGCGCGCTGCCGGACCGCCTCGAGCATCGCGGGCGGACCGCAGCTGTAGACCTCGACGCGGTCTCCCCGCTCCTCGAGCGCCGCGTCGAGCAGATCCGTTACGAAGCCGTGGTGACCAGCCGAGCCGTCGTCGGTGGCGATCTCAGGATCGCTGAGCAGGCTCGCGCCCTCGGCGTGCTCGGCGTCGCGGAAGCCCAGCAGCGCGCGGCCCCCCCACTGCTCCTGAAACATGGCCAGCGGTGGAATCCCGACGCCGCCGCCGACGAGCAGCGGCTCGCGCCCATCCGCCGGCGGCACGAAGCCACGACCGAGCGGTCCGACGACGAAGACGCCGTCGCCATCCTCGAGCGCGCAGAGCAGCTTCGTCCCCGGCCCAACGTCCTCGAGCAGAAAGCCCACCCGACCGTCCCCCCGCGCGTGGAGCGCGGAGATTGCGCGTGCGAGAAACGGGCGCTCGGCGTCGCCCCCACCCCACCGATCGACCGCCGCCAACATGTAGAACTGACCGGGCGCCGCCGACACACAGTCGTCGGCCAGTTCGAGCACAACGTAAGCGCCAAGTACTTGCCTAGAAATCACGTTGGCGATCCGGCGACCAAAGGCAGCGGATCGGCCGCGCTCGAAGCTAGCCGACATCTGCCGCCTTGTGAAGCTCCTGCAGCGAGATCACGGTGGGCTCGCCGGCCCGCGCCGCGCGGATCGCGCGAACTGCGGCCTGCCCGCCGGTCAGCGTCGTGATCGCCGGAACGCCACGGGAGTGCGCTGCGCGGCGGATCTCCCAGCCGTCGCTGCGCGCGCCCGAGCCGGTCGGCGTGTTGATCACGAGGTCGACGTCCCCGCGCTCGATCCAGTCGACGACGTGCGGTGAGCCCTCGCCGACCTTGTTCAGCGTCGTCACCGGTATGCCCATCCGCTCGATCGCCTGTGCCGTGCCGCGGGTCGCGACGATCCGGAAGTCGAGGTCGTGGAGTTGGGCGGCGAGGCCGGCGCCGGCCGGCTTGTCGGAGTCGGTGACGGTGATGAAGGCGGTGCCGCCCGGTGGCAGCGCGGAGCCGGCGGCCGCCTGGGCCTTCGCGAAGGCGGTCGGGAAGTCTGTTGCGATCCCCATCACCTCCCCGGTCGAGCGCATCTCCGGGCCGAGCAGCGAGTCGGCGCCGAGGAAGCGGTCGAACGGGAGCACCGCCTCCTTGACGCAGACGTGCGTGCCGCGCATCGGGTCGGCGGGCAGGTCGAGCTCGGCGATCGTCTCGCCGAGCATGATCCGGCAGGCGAGCTTCGCCAGCGGGTAGCCGATCGCCTTCGAGACGAATGGCACGGTCCGCGATGCGCGCGGGTTGGCCTCGATCACGAACAGCTCCTCGCCGGCGACGACCGCGAACTGCACGTTGAGCAGGCCGACGACGCCGAGCGCGAGCGCGATCTGCGATGTCTGCTCGCAGATCCGCTCGATCATCTCGCCGCCGAGCGAATGCGGCGGCAGCACGCAGGCCGAGTCGCCGGAGTGGATCCCGGCCTCTTCGACGTGCTGCATGATGCCGCCGATCCAGGCCTCGGTGCCGTCACAGAGCGCGTCGACGTCGACCTCGATCGCGTTCTCGAGGAAGCGGTCGAGATAGATCTCGCGGCCGTCGGCGCCGGCGGTCGAGCGCTCGAGATAGTCGGCGAGCGCCGCGCGCGAGTAGACGATCTCCATCGCCCGGCCGCCGAGGACGTAGCTCGGGCGGACCAGCAGCGGGTAGCCGATCCGGTCGCCCTCGCCAAGCGCGTCCGCGATCGTCTGCGCCGTGCCGTACGGCGCCGCCTGGCAGCCGACGGAGTCGAGCAGTGCGCCGAAGCGCCCGCGGTCCTCGGCCGCGTCGATCGCGTCGACGCTCGTGCCGAGCATCCGCACGCCGGCGCGCTCGAGGCCCGCCGCGAGGCGCAGCGGCGTCTGCCCGCCGAACTGCACGATCACCCCTTCGGGCTGCTCGAGCTCGATCACCCCGAGCACGTCCTCGAGCGTCAGCGGCTCGAAGTACAGCCGGTCCGACGTGTCGTAGTCGGTCGAGACGGTCTCCGGGTTGCAGTTGATCATCACCGCCTCGCGCCCCGTCTCGCGGACCGCAGCCGCCGCGTGTACGCAGCAGTAGTCGAACTCGATGCCCTGGCCGATCCGGTTCGGGCCGGATCCGAGGATCACGACGCGGCCCGCACCGGTGCTGGCGGGCACCTCGTGCGTCGGCTTGCCGTCGCGCCCCGGGCGCTCCCAACCCGAGTAGAAGTAGGGCGTGCTGGCGGCGAACTCGGCGGCGCAGGTGTCGACCGACTTGAAGGTCCGCACGCCGGCGAAGCTCGCCGGCTCGTCGAGCGCCATTTCGGCGAACTCGCGCAGGAACCAGAGGTCGATCGCAGTACGGGCGTGGAGCTCCTCGATCGTGGCGCCGCGGCGCAGCGCCTCGAGCAGCTCGTCATAGCGGCTCGCACCCGGGCGCTCGACGCGCGCCAGCAGCTCCTCGAGCGGCAGGTCGGTCGCGGCCGGCACGTCAAGCTCGCGCGAGCGCATTGCCTTGAGGAAGGCCTGGGCGAAGGTCCGCCCGATCGCCATCGCCTCGCCGACCGACTTCATGTGCGTCGTCAGCATCGGCTCGGCGCCCTGGAACTTCTCGAACGCGAAGCGCGGCCATTTGACGACGACGTAGTCGATCGTCGGCTCGAAGCTCGCGGGCGTCGCGCGGGTGATGTCGTTGGGGATCTCCTCGAGCGTGTAGCCGACGGCCAGCCGCGCGGCGATCTTCGCGATCGGGAAGCCCGTCGCCTTCGACGCCAGCGCCGAGGAACGCGACACGCGGGGGTTCATCTCGATCACGACGATCTCGTGCGTGCTCGGGTTGACGGCGAACTGGACGTTCGAGCCGCCGGTCTCGACGCCGATCGCACGGATCACGGTCAGCGCCTGGTCGCGCAGCTGCTGGTAGACGACGTCGCTCAGGCTCTGCTGCGGCGCGACCGTGACCGAGTCGCCGGTGTGGACGCCCATCGGGTCGACGTTCTCGATCGAGCAGACGATCAACGCGTTGTCGGCGTGGTCGCGCATCACCTCGAGCTCGAACTCTCCCCAACCGAGCACCGACTCCTCGATCAGTACCTGCCCGATCGGCGAGGCGGCGATGCCGCCGGCGACGATCCGCGCGTACTCCTCGGATGTGCGGGCGATGCCGCCACCCTGGCCGCCGAGCGTGAATGCCGGGCGCACGATCGCCGGCAGGCCGATCTCGGCGAGCGCCGCAGCGCCCTCGGAGATGCTGCTGGCGACCACGCTGCGCGGAACGCGCAGGCCCGCCTCGAGCATCGTCGTGCGGAACAGCTCGCGATCCTCGGCGCGGCGGATCGCGTCGTAGCTCGCGCCGATCAGCTCGACGCCGAAGCGCTCGAGCGTGCCGTCGGCGCTCAGCGTGCTGGCCAGGTTGAGCGCGGTCTGCCCGCCGAGGGTCGCGAGCAGCGCGTCGGGCCGCTCGCGCTCGATGATCTGTGTCACCGGTCCCGGCAGCAGCGGCTCGATGTAGGTCGCGTCGGCGAAGTCCGGGTCGGTCATGATCGTCGCCGGGTTCGAGTTGACGAGGATCACCTCGTAGCCCTCATCGGCGAGCACGCGGCAGGCCTGGGCACCGGAGTAGTCGAACTCGGCCGCCTGCCCGATCACGATCGGCCCCGACCCGAGGATCAGGATCCGCGAGATGTCATCGCGACGCGGCATCTAGGCGCCCGCGCGCGCGCGGGAGAGCTCGCCGATGAAGCGATCGAACAGGTGCAGGGCGTCGTGCGGCCCGGGCCCGGCCTCCGGGTGGTACTGGACCGTGCTGGCTCCGGCGTCGGGGAGCCGTAGGCCCTCGACGGTGCGGTCATAGAGGTTGATGTGCGTTAGCTCGGCGACGCCGAAGTCGGTCTCCCAGCGCACCGGCTCGTCGCCTTCGATCGTGCGCTCGCCACCGGGCCCGAGCACTGCGAAGCCGTGGTTCTGGCTCGTGATCTCGATCCGCCCGGTCTCGAGATCCTTGACCGGATGGTTGGCGCCGCGATGGCCGAAGCGCAGCTTGTAGGTCTCGAGGCCGACGGCGCGGCAGAGCAGCTGGTGGCCGAGGCAGATCCCGAACACCGGCAGGCGGCCGACGAGCCCGCGCAGCTCCTCGACGATGTAGGAGAGCGCCGCCGGGTCACCGGGACCGTTCGCGATGAAGATGCCGTCAGGCTGCTCGTCGAGCAGCTCCACCGCGCTGACGGTGCAGGGGTGAACGCGCAGGCGCGCTCCACGCTGGCGGAGATTGGTGAGGATCGAGCCCTTGATACCGGTGTCGATCACCGCGATCGTCGGCCCGCCGCCGGGCCCGCCGGTCGGCTCGAGCGTGAACGGCTCGCTCGGGCTGACCTCGCGCGCGAGGTCGCGGCCGCTCATCGACGGCTCGCCGGCGATCAACTCCCGCGCCTGCGCCTCCGGGACGGAGTCGGGGAAGACACCGCCGCGCATCGCCCCGACCTCGCGGATGTGCCGCACGAGCGCGCGCGTGTCGACGCCGCTGATCGCCGGCACGCCGCGACCCTCCAGCCAGTCGAGCCAGCCGGCCTCGGCGCCAGTCGCATCGGCACGATTTCGCGCCGCGCGCATGATCACGCCACCGACGTGGACGTCCGGGGACTCCATCGCCGCGGCGCTGACGCCGTAGTTGCCGATGTGCGGGTAGGTGAAGATCAGCAGCTGCCGCGCGTAGCTCGGATCGCTGACCGACTCCTGGTAGCCGGACATCGCGGTGTTGAAGACGACCTCGCCGAGCGCCACCGCATCCGCTCCGCAGCCGTCCCCGTCGAAGCGGGCACCGTCCTCGAGGTAGACGTAGCTCACGCGGCACTCAGCGCGAAGCTGCGCTCGCGGTAGGCGACCCGACCGCCGGCGACGGTCAGCAGGACGCGGCCGTTGAGCTCGCGCCCGGCGAAGCAGGAGTTGGTAGAGCGGCTCTCATAGCCACCCTCGCCGACCCGCCAGCTCGCGTCGAGATCAACCAGGCAGACGTTGGCCGGCGCTCCCGGCACGATCGTCGGCGTCTCCAGCTCGAGCAGGCCGGCCGCGGCCGTGAACCGCTCGAGCAGGCAGGCGAGCGTCAGCGTCCCGGGCTGCACGAGGTCGGTATAGAGCGCCGCGAACGCGGTCTCGAGGCCGGTCGTCCCCATCGGCGCCGCCTCGAACGGCACTGCCTTCTCGTCGCGCGCGTGCGGGGCGTGATCGGTCGCGATGCATTCGATCGTGCCGTCGCGCAGCGCCTCGATCAGCGCCTGGCGATCGTCCTCGCTGCGCAGCGGCGGGTTCATCTTGAAGCTGGTGTCGAGGCTGCGCACGGCCTCGTCGGTCAGCAGCAGGTGGTGCGGGCTCGCCTCGCCGCTGACCGCGATGCCCGCCGCCCGCGCTCCCGCGAGCGCCGCGACGGAGCTCCGGGCGGAGATGTGTTGAAAGTGCACGCGACCTCCTTCGTGCGCTGCGACGAGCGCATCACGCGCGATCATCGTGGCCTCCGAGATCGAGGGGATCCCGGCGAGGCCGAGCGCCGCGGACACCTCCCCCTCGTGCATCACACCGTCACCCGACAGCGTCGGGTCCTCTTCGTGCAGCGCGATCAGGCCGCCACAGAGGCGCTGATATTGCAGCGCTCGCCGCAGCAGGCCAGCTGAGCGCACCGGCTTGCCGTCGTCGGTGAAGCCGAGCGCGCCGGCTTCGCGCAGCAGCGCCATCTCGGTCAGCTGCTCGCCGCGCAGGCCGACGCTGATCGCCGCCATGAAGCCGACCGGTACGCGAGCGTGCGCGCCGGCCTGAGCGATCAGCCCGCGCAGCAGCGCCGGCTGATCGAGCACCGGATCGGTGTTGGGCATCGCGACAACCGCGCAGTAGCCGCCGGCAGCCGCTGCCCGCGTCCCCGTCTCGAGATCCTCCTTGTGCTCCTGCCCGGGAGTGCGCAGATGTACGTGCGGGTCGACGAACGCCGGGAACAGATGCTTGCCGCTGGCGTCGATCGTCTCGCAGCCTGCCGGCGACTCGAGGCTGCCGGACTCGCCGATCTCGGCGACCGCGCCGGCCCGCAGCAGCACGTCGCGCGCGCCGTCGAGGCCGCTGCGCGGGTCGAGGACGCGCGCGTCGCGGAGCAGCAGCTCCGCCGGCGGCGCCGGCGCTGCGAAGAGCGCCGTCACGCGAGCTGGGGCTCCGGTGCGGGGAGCCGGCGCACCGACGGGTCCCCGGCGTGCGAGCCTGACAGCACCTCGACCAGCACCGCCATCCGGACGACGATCCCGGCCCTGACCTGCTCGACGATCAGCGAGTTCGGTGCGTCGATCACCTCGCCGGAAAGCTCGACGCCGCGGTTGACGGGCCCCGGGTGCATCAGCAGCTGGCGAGCGCGCAGTCGCCGCGAGTTGATCTGGTAGTGCGCCGCGTATTCGCGCAGCGACGGCAGGAACGCCTCGCTCATCCGCTCGTGCTGCAGGCGCAGCGCATAGATCACGTCGGCGTCGCCGATCCCGTCGAGCGTATGGCGGACCTCGCAGCCCAGTGCCGCGAGCGTGTTCGGCACGAGCGTCGGCGGACCGGCGAACGTGACGTCGGCGCCGAGCTTGCGGAACGCCTGGGCGCAGGAGCGCGCGACACGCGAGTGCAGGACATCGCCGACGATCCAGATCGATCGTCCTTCCAGCTCGCCGAGGCGCTGGCGCAGGACATAAACGTCGAGCAGAGCCTGGGTCGGGTGCTGGTGCTTGCCATCGCCGGCATTGACGACGCCGGCGGGCGTCCAGCCGGCGATCAGCGCGGGAGCGCCGGCGTGCGGTGAGCGGATCACGATCGCGTCCGGCCCGTAGGCCGACAGCGTTGCGACGGTGTCGCGCAGCGACTCGCCCTTCTCGACGCTCGAGCCGCTCGAGACGACGTTGAGAACGTCGGTCGAGAGGCGCTTCGCGGCGAGCTCGAACGAGCTGCGGGTCCGCGTCGAGGCCTCGTAGAAGAGGTTGATCACGAGCCGGCCGCGGAAGCTCGGAACCTTCTTGATCGGCCGGTCGGCGACCTCGCCGAAGAACGCGGCCGAGGCGAGGATCCGCTCGATCTCATCGCGGTCGAGATCCTCGATCGAGAGAAGGTGCCTCATGCGGGGACCTCGGCGCCGGCGACATTGGAGATCGAGACCTCGTCAACGCCGTCGATCTCGGCGACGCGTACGTTGACTCGCTCGGCCCGCGCGGTAGGCAGGTTCTTGCCGACGTAGTCGGGACGGATCGGGAGCTCGCGATGGCCACGGTCGACGAGCACCGCCAGCTGCACCTTGGCCGGGCGGCCGTAGTCGAGCAGCGCGTCGATCGCCGCCCTGATCGTCCGTCCGGTGAATAGAACGTCGTCGACGATCACGACCGTCGTGCCGTCGATCGCGAAGTCGAGCTGCGTGTCGCCGACGACCGGCGCGTCGGGACGCAGGTCGAGATCGTCGCGGTAGAAGGAGATGTCGAGCGAGCCGAGCGGCACGTCGGCGGCGAGCAGCTCGCTGAGCTGCGGTTGCAGGCGCGCGGCAAGGTGAACGCCGCGACGATGGATGCCGACGATCGCAACGTCGAGCGGGGCCTGCGCGTTGCGCTCGACAATCTCATGCGCGATCCGCGTCAGCGCTCGCGCGATGTCGTCCTCTTCGAGGACGACGGTTTCCCGTCCATCGACCGTCATTTCCGCCCTTCCTGGCCTCACAGGACCCGGTTAAAGGAACCGCTGGCAATGTAGCACCGCGCGCCGACGCCGCCAACCGGGCGGCGTCGATCAGCCGAGCGGAGCCGGCGCCGGGTCCTCGCCGAAGCGCAGGAGTCGTGGTGCGCCGCGTTCGGAGAACGGGACCTCGATCGTGTCGAAGTCGCGCGGCAGCTCGGTGTTCGTGAATACGGCGCGTGCCTGATCGCGCAGCTCGCGCCCGCCGTAGCGCGCCGAGATATGGGTCAGCGCCAGCATCCGGACGTCGGCGTCGAGCGCGATCTGCGCCGCCTGCGCCGCCGTCGAGTGTCCGGTCTGTGCAGCGCGCTCGTGCTCGTCCTCGCCGAAGGTGGCCTCGTGGATCAGCAGGTCGGCGCCGTGGGCGGCGATCGCGAGCGTCTCGCACGGCGCTGTGTCGCCGGACACGACGAGCTTGCGGCCGTCGCGCGGCTCGCCGATCACCTGCCTCGGCTCGACGCCGCGGACCGTCTCGCCGCGCTGCAGCCGGCCGAACTCCGGTCCGAACTCGATCCCGAGCTTCGCCGCGAGCTCGGCATCGAAGCGGCCCGGCCGCGCATCCTCGACGAGCACGTAGCCGTAGGCGAGGCTGCGGTGGCGAACGTTGACCGGCTGGATCTCGAGCGCGCCCCGCCGGACGGTGTCATCTGGCTCCAGCTCGACGATCTCGAGGCGGTAGCCGAGCTTCCCGTAGACCCGCCGCATCGCCGCCATCACCTCCGCCAGGCCGGGGGGGCCGTAGATCTGCAGCGGCCGCTCACGGTCGCGCAGATCCAATGACTTCAGCAGGCCCGGCAGCCCGAGCCAGTGGTCGAGGTGCAGGTGCGTGATGAAGATGTCGGTCAGGTCGACGAGCCCGCTCGAGCGCATCAGCTGGCGCTGCGTCCCCTCGCCGCAGTCGATCAGGATCCGCTCGCCGCCATAGCGAACGAACAGCGCCGGCAGCCCACGCCGCGGGCTCGGCACGGATCCTGCCGTGCCGGCGAACATAACGGAGAGTTCCATCGCAGCCGAGGTTACCGGCCGGTGAACCCGGTTATCCTGACCTGGCGTTCGCCTCGCGCCTGCGCCCCCGCGCCCGTAGCTCAGGGGATAGAGCGCTCGCCTCCGGAGCGAGAGGTCGCAGGTTCAAATCCTGCCGGGCGCGCTGGCGATGGGCCTGTCAGGTCTGCGCGCGCCGGTCGTTCTCCCGCCGCGCTCGTCGCTGCGTGTGCGTCAGCCGGGGAGAACTGCTTCGATCGCCGCGACGACCTCGTCCGATTCCGGATCGACCTGGGGGCGGAAACGCGCGGCTGTGTGGCCGTCGGGTGCGATCAGGAACTTCTCGAAGTTCCACTGCACGTCGCCGGCCTCGCCATCGGCGTCGGTGGTTTCGGTGAGCGTCTGGTACAGCGGGTGGCGCCCGTCGCCGTTGACCTCGATCTTCTCGGTCAGCGGGAAGCTCACGCCGTAGGTCGTCGAGCAGAAGGTCTGGATCTCCTCGGCCGTGCCCGGCTCCTGCTCACCAAACTGGTTGCACGGAACGCCGAGGACGGTGAAGCCACGATCGCCGTAGCGCTCCTGCAGCGACTCCAAGCCCGTGTACTGCGGAGTCAGCCCGCAACGAGAAGCCACGTTGACGACGAGCACCGCCTGGCCGTCGAGCGCGGCCGCATCGAGCGGGCTGCCATCGAGGGCATGAAGCTGTTCGAAGACCGTCACGAGCCCATCGTATCGGGCCGGTTCGACCGGTCCGAACGGAGCGGTCGACCCAGGTCAGCCCGCGGCACGCGCGACCGCCTCAATCGTGTGTGCGAGTGCCGTAGCTGCCGCGCTCAAGGGTCTGGCGGTCGGGGTCGCGAGCGAGACGACGAAGGCGGGCGCGTCAACGAGGGCCACCACGCGCTGGTCGAGATCGGGTGTGACGAACGATGCCGGGAGCAGCGCCACGGCAAGGTCGGCTGTCACGAAGTCCAGCACGCTGGCGATGTCATTGACTTCGTAGCGCACCTCGCGACTGATCTCCTGCGGTGCCATCGCGGCCTCTACGGCCATCCGCGTACCCCAGGTTGAGGGTACGTCAGCGAAGACCTCGCCCATCAGATCGCAGAGACGGATAGAGCTGCTGGTCGCCAACGGATGCTCGCGGTGGCAAATCAGCGAGATCGGTTCGCTCGAGAGCGGGAGCAGTTGCAGGCCTGGCGGCTTTGGATCCGTGAGCGCGACGAACGCCATATCGAGCGAGCCGTCGCGAACATGATCGGCCATCTCCGCTGAACCGCCCGTGTGTCGGATGATGACCTGGACGCTCGGCTGCTCGGCCGCGAATGCCTTGATCACCTCGGCGACACTCGCATGGTCACGTCGAGCCTGCATGACCCCTACGCGAACGACACCACGCAGGCCTCCCCGGACCTGGTCGACTGCCTCGATTGCGGCGTCGGCGTCGGCGAGCGTGCGACGGGCCGCGCCGAGTAGCGCGTCCCCCGCGTCGGTCAGCATGATCGGGTGCGAGCTGCGATCGAACAGTGGCGCGCCGAGCTCGCGCTCGAGCGAGCGCAGCGTTGCCGACACGGCAGACTGAACGACGTGCAGCCGGTCGGCGGCGCGGGTGAAGCTCTGCTCCTCGGCGATCGTCACGAACACCCGCAGCTGTCGCAGCTCCATCTGACTGATCGTAGGCCGTTGGACCCAGGCGCCCCAGATCAGAGCCGCTCGAATCGGCTTTTACCGGCTCCTGTCCGGCGTGCATCGCGACCGGCGATCGGGGTCATCGCGCATTTGCGTTGCCGTGGACCGAGCGCGCTGCGAACCTCCATCCATGGCGACGGTCGCGCGACCAGGCAGCAGCACCCCGATCACGGCGTCTCGGCCGTCTCGCGCCGAGACGTCCCCGCGCGGCTCACAACCGCACGGCGTCGGCTTTTGGGTCGTTGCGTTTGCCTTTCTCGTGGTCATGGGCTTCTGCGCAGTACCGACACCCCTGTACGGCCTCTACGCGGCGCGCGACGGGTTCGGATCGCTGACGATCACCATCGTCTTCGCAAGCTACGCGGTCGGCGTGATCGTCTCGCTGTTCACTGTTGGTCACCTGTCCGATGTTCACGGTCGGCGACGGGTTCTCGTGCCGGCGCTGCTGATCAGCATCGGGAGCGCCATCCTGTTTCTCGTTTGGCGCGATCTGGCCGGCCTGCTCGTGGCGCGCTTCGTCAGCGGGATCGGAGTCGGCGCGGTCACGGCAACGGCCACCGCATGGCTGGGCGAGCTGCACTCCCGCGCCCGCCCCGATGCATCCTCGCGGCGCGCCGAGGTCATTGGGATCTCGGCCAACCTGGGCGGCATCGGCGTCGGACCGCTGGTGGCTGGCGCCCTCGCGCAATGGGTCTCGGCTCCGTTGACGGTCCCCTACCTCGTCTACGGGGCGCTGATGTGCGTCGCTCTCGTCGGCGTCGCGCTGACACCTGAGACACGCGTGGTGGCCGTACAGGATCGACCGCGCTACCGCCCACAGCAGATCCACGTCCCACACAGCCTCCGCGCCCCGTTTTTCGGCGCGCTCGGGGCTGCATTCATCGCGTTCGCCACGTTCGCACTGTTCACGTCGCTCGCGCCGGCATTTCTCGCCGGACCGCTGCACCACGCTTCCCATGCGCTCGCCGGACTGGCAGCGTTCATCGTCTTCGCCAGCGCCGTCGTGGCGCAGATCGTGCTCGCACGTCGCTCGAGCCGCAACCTCCTGATCTGGGGGACAGGCGCGATAGTGCTCGGATCGCTCACGGTGGTCCTCGCCGTGTGGCTCGCCTCCCCCAGCCTGATGCTCTTCCTGGTCGGAGGCGCCGTGCTCGGGCTGGGAGCCGGAGCTCTCTTCAAGGGCGCGCTGGCGACAGTGATCCGCATCGCAGAACCGGAGCGCAGAGCCGAAACGCTCGTCGGCCTGTTTCTCGCCGGCTATCTCGGGCTCGCAATTCCCGCCGTCGGACTCGGCCTGCTCACAGAGTCGGTCCAGCCGAAGGTCGCCCTCCTCGTCTTCGCGAGCCTGCTCGTGGCCGGCGTCCTGGCGAGCTTCGCACCGCTCTCGCGCTCAGCGCGACGATAAGCCCGACCGGCCTCTACGGCCTGCCCGATCACGGCGAGCGACGCCGTGATCGGGCAGGCGATAGCGTGTCGCTCGAGCGTGGTTGATGGCCAGCGAGACTGACAGGCCGCTTGTTTCGGTGATGTTGATAGTTGCCGACGCGGACGCGGCAATCGGTTGGTACAAGGAAGCGCTCGGCGCAGCCGAGCTCTGGAACCTCGGCGGCGTTGCCGGGCTTCAGATCGATGGTGCCCCGTTCTTCGTGCACGAGGCTGTGACGGGCCGCGAGGCCGAGCAGAGCCCGACCGACGCTGGCCTTACCACCACGCGCATCGAGGTCTTCCTCGACCAGCCAGATCGGTTCATCGATCGCGCTCGCCTCGCTGGCGCAACGGCCGTGGAACCTCCGACGGATCACGCGACGCCTTGGGGCACTCACCGGCAGGGGGGCTTCACCGATCCGTCTGGCCATCGCTGGTCTGTCGGAGACCGGACGCCGTTGGCGCCGTTCGCGCGCTAGCAGCCCTCCGCGGTCACATCCCAGCTGAGGCTCGCCGCGACCTTGCCGGCGAGCAGCTACAGCCCCCACACTGCGCGAGCATCATCCGCCCACCGGCAAGGGATCCGGAGCGCGACCTGACGGCACCCACCGCTGCAGGATGCTGGCGAGCATCTGGTGGCGCATCGGTTTCGTCAGGTAGTCGTCCATCCCGGCCTCGAGGCACTTTTCCCGATCGGCGGGCATCGCGTGAGCCGTCATTGCAATCACGGGTGTGCGATAGCTGCCCTGTTCGCGGCGACGCAGCTCTCGCGTGGTCGCGTAGCCGTCCAACTCGGGCATCTCGCAATCCATCAAGATCGCGTCGTAGCGCTGCGCAGAAAGCGCGTGCAGCACCTCGAGCCCGTTCCCGGCCACATGGGCTCGGCAGCCGCATCGCTCGAGCAGGCGCACAGCGACGACCTGGTTGACCGGTGTGTCCTCGGCGACCAGCACCAGCGGAGCGCTCGGGTCAAGCGGCATCCCGGTGTCGGCGCTCAACGCCTTTCGCCAGGCCTGCGTGCTGTTGCGCAGACGTGAGTCGGCGTCGAGCTCGAACCAGAATGTGCTGCCCCGCGCCGGCTCGCTCATCGCGCCGATCGTGCCGCCCATCAGGACGACAAGCTCATGGGCGATCGCGAGCCCGAGCCCGTTCCCGCCGTAGCAGCGCGTGTTCGAGACGTCAGCCTGCGTGAATGGTTCGAACATCCGATCGAGGCTCGCCGACTCGATGCCGATGCCGGTGTCGGCGACCTCCAAACGCACCAACCGGGCGCCGTCCGCGGTGGTGCTCGCGCTGACGCTCACGCTCACCGAGCCGACGGTCGTGAACTTCACGGCGTTGAAGACGAGGTTCAGCAGGATCTGGCGGAACCGCCCAGCGTCCCCTCGCATCAGCGGCGGCACGTCCTCCCCGAAGTTGAGCTCGTGGGCGAGGCCCTTGGCGTTGGCTTCGGCGGCGACGAGGGCGTACACATCCTCCACCACCTCGCGCAGGCGAAATTCGCTGATGTCTAGTTCCAGCTGCCCGGTCTCGATCTTCGAGATGTCGAGCATGTCGTCGATGATCACCATCATGTGCTCTGCGCAGCTGCCGACCTGCTCGGCGTAGGAACGCTGCGTCTCGTCGAGCTGGCTGGCCTGGAGCAGTTCGTTCAGAACGATCACGCCGTTCATCGGCGTACGCAGCTCGTGGTTCATGTTGTCGAGAAACGCGGACTTCAGGTTTGAGGCTTCGACCGCCTCGTCGCGAGCGGCCACGAGCTCGGCCGCCACCCGGTTGCGCTCGGTCACATTCTGAAACAGTGCGATCCGGCACTCGCGGCCAGCGACGGTTGCATCGCTGGTCGTCACCACCACCTCGACCACGGTGCCGTCCTTGTCCTGGTGGCGCCACGGCCGACCGGCGGAGCTCTCGACGTGCTCGGTCCGAGCCTGCTCAGCATCGATCGCGAGGACCTCGACCAGCAGTTCGACATCCTCGGGCGGTCGGAGATCCTTGACGGTCATCGCCATCAGCTCCTCGCGCGAATACCCGTACACCGCGACCAGCGCGTCGTTGACCGCGACGGTCTCGAGCGTCTGCCGGTCGAACGCCAGCATCGGCTGCGGATTACGCTGGAACAGCACGCGATGGAGGACTTCGCTCGCCCGCAGCTCCTCGCTGAGCTCCCGGTTGCGTGCGCTGAGCGTCTCGATCTCCGCTCCGTAGCTTGCGGCGTCGATCGTCGCGACGTCCCGCAGGCGACTAACGCTCACGACGCGCCGGCTGATCGCTCAGACACCGAGGGCGAGGCCCTGCACGGACGCGCAACCGAGGACGCCCACCGGGACGGGGAGAGTCACGTAAACAGCTCGCGAGCGCGACGATACGAGAACTCCGCATGGATACCTCCCCGAACCGCGCGTCGCAGGCAGCCGATGCAGCGCTCCGATGGGCTCACCGGCCTCATAGCCCAGCCGACTCCCGCGGAGTCCCGTGACTTTGCGCACCCGCCTCGCGGCGGGGATGCCCTTCAGTGGGCCAGCCCAGATGGTCTGTCTGGCCTTTATCGGCTTCGCTTCGAGCCGGCATGAGCAAGCCCGGCAAGGTTCAACACATCGGCCTGCGATGTTCGCTACGAGGTACGCAGCGCTGACTCGCCGGACGGTGCCGGGGCCAGCGACGGCGCTGTCACTCAGCGCGAGACCTTGAGGATCGCGTGCATACCGAGCTTCCAGTGGCCCGGCAGCGAGCACCAGAGGTGATAGATCCCGGGTTTGAGCACGACGACGGTGTCGTAGCGCTGGCCCGGCGTCAACAGCGGCTCGGCGGTCGCAGCGGTTGAGTTGCCGTAGCGCAGATTCAGGTTGTGGGGATCCATGCCGCCGTCGATCTCCTCGAGATGGACCGGGCCGGCCTTGACCCCGGCTTCCGAGAGCAGGAGCCGGTATTCGATCTGGGTGACCTGGATGTAGGAGCCGAGCGGCTGCGACTTCTTCGCAGTCGAGAACAGCAGCGCGGCGTCGGCCGCGGAAGCGAGCGCCAGCAGCGCGCCGAGCACGAGGACTGTCGCCAGCGCCCTTACTTGACCACCTGTACCCGCGGGAGCGTTGCCGCGCCGGGGATGATCGGGGCGGCCTCCTGGCCCAGCCACTGTTCGAGCACGGAGGCGTAGAGGCTCCGGTAGTCGGCCGTCTCGGTCAGATTGCCGAGCGAATCAAGTCCGGTCGACAGACCCTGCCATTCGCCGACCATCGTGCCGAGCGCGTTCTCGCCGATCACGAAGCCGCAGCCGGCGGCGCCGTGGTCAGTGCCGGCCGACGCGTTCTCCTGCGGGCGGCGACCGAATTCCGACCAGACGAGCATCAGGACCCGGTCGGCGAGACCGCGGGCTTCGATGTCGCGCTGGAAGGCGTAGATCGACTGGATCGCCTCCTCCAGGGCGGGGTCGAAGCTTGGTGCCTGGCTTTCATGCGTGTCGAACACCGAGTCGGTTGTCACCGTGACGATGTCGATCGGCAGGCCGGCGCCGAGCATCTCCGCGACGGCCGCCATACGCGCGGGAAACGAGTCGCTCGCGGTCGGATAGCCGGCCGGTAACGGCGGCGCCTGACCGTTCGTGGGCTGGAACTGGAGCAGCTGCTGGCGCAGTGTGTTCGACATCACCGCTGCCTCGCCGGACTGGCGCAGTCCCGCATCGCCCGAGCGCATCCCTGTCTCGCCGAGCGACGCGAAGGCGCTGTACATCAGATCCTGCGGCGGCCCCCAGACGCCCTCGGCATAGAACGAGTAGTCGCTCGGCAGGTCGATCGTTGCGACCGGGACCTTCGCGGTCGCGAGCGATGGCTGCAGCGAATAGTCGAGACAGAGCCCCTGCAGCGGGTTGTCGGGCGTGCCGACGAGATCGAGGTAGCGTCCCAACCAACCCGTGTTGAGGTTGGCGTCCATCGCCCCGACCTCGTAGTAGTGCCGGCTCGTGAAGTGCGACTGGTTCATCGGGTCGGTGTAGCCGATCGTCGGCATCGCGCTGACCTTGCCCTCGGCATGCAGCTGCGCCAGCGGCGCCGCCAGTGGGTTCCACATCAATCGCGGGTCCTCGGTGAACGTGGGGCCCGCGCCCTCGGCGAGACCGAGCGTCGGGCGAAACTGCGCATAGCTCGGGTCCGTAACCGGGGCGAGCACCGACATCGAGTCGATTCCGCCCTGGAGGTAGATGCTGACGAGCACGTGCCCGTTCGCGGCGCTCGCGGCGCTTGCGATCCCAGCCTCGAAGGCCTGTGGCTCCAGCAGCCTGCCGGCGCCGTAGACCGAGAGCAGGAGCCCCGCGGAGTTCAGCATGAAGCTGCGACGGTTGAGCCCGGTGCCGGCGGGCCGCGGCATCCCCGACTCGATCGCCGGGAGGCCCTTGCCGGCCTGGGCGACGCCACGGCGCAGGAACGAAGCCCGGTTGAAGTCCTGGCAGGCGCAGCCGCGTGGTGGTGGGTTCTGGCTCATCTCAACAGGTCTGGTAGTCGGGGCTTGCGACGACGAGCGCACGCAGCGCGTTCAGCGTCAGGACCGGGTACTGCTCGCGCTCCCACTCGGCGGTGGCAGACGTGACGGCCGCGGCGGTCGCGTAGTTGTGCAGCGCCGCCTGCGTCGGCTCGCTGACGCCGGGTCGGCCCCAGAAGTCGATCGCGAGGGCGGTCATCTTCTTCGGGTCCGCGGTGACCGTGTCCTTGGACGGGTTGAGCGCGCGTGACTGACCGATCATCTCCGCTGTCAGGTTGAAGCGCGCCTGCCATGTGCCGGTGTTCAGCCACTGTGTCGCGTCCCAGCCCGAGACGTTTGGTGGGTAGAACGGCGTCTGGCCGATGTTGTTCGATTCCCAGGCCCAGGCGTCGGTGTCGATGAAGCGGCTGATCGCGCGCAGCATCCCGGCGAGTTGCACGATCGGCGGCTTGACCATGCGCTCCCCCGCCTGGAATGTCGGATGCATCAGGAAGGCCTCGACGAGCGGGCGGATCTGTTTGCCGGAATGCACGTAGAGGTATTCCGCGGCCTTCATGTCACGCGCCGACAGCGGCTCCGCCGAAAAGTAGGACCAGAGCTTCGTGACGAAGAACTTCGGGTGGTCGGGGTGCCCGAGGACGAGCTTCAGGCTGCCGCGCCAATCGAAGCGGCCCTTGTGCCCGTAGATCACCTTGATCCCGTTATCCCACAGCTGCGGATCGAAGTGGAAGTCGATCGGCTGCCCAGTGGCCTGGTCCCAGGTGTTCGTCCAGCCGGTCAGGGCTCGCGCCTGCTCGCGCACGTCATCCTCGCTGTAGCCGTTGTCGACGCCGAGCGTGAACAGCTCCTGCAGCTCACGCGCGTAGTTCTCGTTCGGGTCCTGCTTCGTTGAGCCGGAGAGCGTCAGGTAGATCTGCATCGCCGGATCGACCGTGATCGCGGTCAGCATCCGCGGGAAGCTCGAGAGGCAGAGGTTCCGCATCGTCCAGTTCTGGTCGATCATCAGCCGCTGCGAGTTGACCTGCTCGTTGCTGGTCGCGAACCAGTCATGCCAGCTCAGCGTCATCCGCTCGATCAGCGGCGCCTGCGTGCGAACCATCCGGTCGAGCCACCAGAGGACATCGTTTCCCCATACGTCGTAGGGCTGGATCGGCTGGCCGGGCGCGACCACGGGCGCCGGCCCGACGAGACGCTGGCTCTTCGGCCGCGTCAGCGAGAGCACGGCGGCACGCATTCCGCGCTTGGCCAGAGCAGCGGCCTCGCCCGGCTTGGGCCCGAAGCCAGCGCGCCACAGCAGTCGTTCAGCCTGTTCTTCACGGAATTGCCCGCTATAGACCGGCAGGGGACCCGGATCGGATAACCGCTGCCCCCGCGCCCTGCTCCGCGTGGCGGTGCCATGCATCACTTGAGTCTTCGGCATTCGCCGACTCCCGCTATAGGGAACTCGGATATCGGGCCATCCTGGGCGAATCTCAGGCCCGCGGTTGATGCTAGCCCCGGTATACGACGCCTTCGATCGGAGCGCCGGACTTCGGTCGGTGTTCTGACCGTCAGGCGACGGTGAAGTGGCTGACGAGTTGCTCGAGCTGCTCGGCGGTGCCGGCGAGCTCCGACGCCGAGGCGGCGATCTGCTCCGTCGTGGCGCTCGTGCTCTCAGCCGTAGCGGACACCTGCTGCGCCGAAGCCGAGGACTGCTCAGCCACGGCGAGCACTTCGTCGACGCTTTCCTGCATCCGCGCACCCGAGCTCGCGATCTGCTCGATCGAGCTGGCGATCCGTTCGACGCGCACGTTCATGTCCTCGACGCTGGCGTCGATCCGTAGGAATGCTTCGCGGGCCTGCTCGACCGTCGCGACGCCCTCGTCGGTTTGGCGCGCGCCTTCGACGACGACCTGCACCGCGGTTCCGGTCTCGGTCTGGATCTGCGAGATCAGACCACCGATCGTGGCAGCGGCCTGCTGTGACTGCTCGGCAAGCTCGCGGACTTGGTCGGCGACCACCGCGAACCCGCGGCCCTGCTCGCCGGCGCGCGCCGCTTCGATCGCGGCGTTCAGCGCCAGCAGGTTGGTCTGCTTGGTCACCGCGGTGATCGTGTCGAGGATCCCGCCAATCTGCTGGCTGGTCTCGTTCAGCTCGTTCATCGTGCGTGTGATCTCGGTGCTTGACGCCTGTACGCCGCGCATCGCCTCCGTCGCGCGGGTCACGGCAGTGGCCCCCTCCTCGGCGACCGCACGGGCCTGGCGCGCCGCCGTTGCTGTCTCCTGGGCCTCGGCGGCTGACGTCTGCGAAGCGGTCGCGACCTCTTCGGTCACCTCTCGCGCCTCGGCCAGCGAACGGACCTGTACCTCGGCGCCGTGAGCGACAGAGCCAACGGCATGCGCAATCTCGCCGACCGCCATACCGGTCTGCTGGCCGCTCTTGGCGATTTGCTGCGAGGCCGCGCCGACGGTCCGTGAGCTGGTCGAGATCTGCTGCAGGAGGTGTGCGATTCTCGTCCGCATCTCGGCGAAAGCACTGCCGAGGGCGTCGCTTTCCGACTTCGGCTCGATCGCGACGCTCAGGTTTCCGCCGGCGATCTCTCGCGCGGCGAACGTCATCTCGCGCAGGTACTCGATCGATGCCCGGAAGGCCTGCGCCAGCTGGCCGATCTCGTCGTTACCGCGGACGTCAAGCGCGATGTCGACATCGCCCTCGGCGATGCGCTGCGCCGCATTGGTCACCCGCCTTAGTGGCCGCGTGATCGAGCGCAGCAGCCAGATCGTGATCAGGGTGGCCACGACAATCGCGATCAGGGCGATCACACCAACCAGGATCAGCGCGTTCGTGACGTGTGGGCCAACGGTGGCATCAATCATCGCCGCCTTCCTCGTCAGCGCCGCGCCCATCGCATTGAAGTCGTCCTGAACTATGTTCGAGATGTTCGAGTTGCCAATCGTCACGACCCAGGATGCACGCGCCAGGTCGCCGCTGACCGCGGCTCGGTGAAACTCGCGAGTGAAGTAGTTGAAGCGTGCCTCGGCCTTCTCGGCGTGGCGAGCGGTGGCGCGAACCGATTGCTCGGGTGCCGACTTGGCAAGCGCCGCGAGGCCGATCGCCGCCTGCTGATGGGCCTGCTTGATCTGCTGCCAGAGCGCCACCAGGAACTGTGCCTGTGTCTGCGCCGGCTTGACGCCTGGGACCAGGGCGTTCGGATTGCGCAGCGATGCCACGACCATGAAGTCGTTCGACTGATCGTCGGTCGTCAGCCAGGCCTCGTAGGCGGTGCGCTCGACGCGGAACGCCGTGGTCGCTGCCTGCGCCCGGTTGGCCAGGGTTCGCGTCGACAACATCCCCGCTGCCGCGACACCGACGCACAGCAGCGCGAGCACGCCCAGCACCACGATCACGGCCGCGAGCCGTGCTCGGATCCCGAAGCTCCGTCGGCTGGTCTCGTCGAGGCCATGCTCGCGCCGGGCGGATGCGTGCGCGGCGTGCACGTCGCTCATGGCGCAGTACTCGGCTTTGCTCCGTGAACCTTGAGCCCCCGGCTGGCCTGCCATTTGGCGCCGCAGCCGCAACAGGCGGCGCCGCCACGGACCTCAAGAGCGGCCGCGCCGAGGCGCTGCGCGGGGCCCGTCTACCCCGCTTCCTGGAAGCGCGCGACGCTGAAGCCGAGCAGCATCGGAATGTCAAACGCGAAGACCGCGAGCATCAGGCTGAGAACCACCAGCTGCGTGCCGCGCGTGTGGTCGTAGATGAACACGTACTCGAGCATTCCAGCGATCACGACATAGGCGGCGAGCACCCAGCCGGCGACCTGGCGGAAAACCTGCCAGTTGAACGGCTGCAAACGCGAGAGCAGCACCGCGTTGACGACGAGCAGGACTCCAGCGGCGATCAACAGGACGATCGTCGGGCCCTGCGGCACGTGGCGTGGCAGGTGCGCCGCCGTGTAGATCCCGCCGATCACGATCAGTACCAGCACGGCGACCGCGATCTGCTGAATCGGCGGCAGCGGGCCGTCGCCGGGCACGGTGGCTGGTGCTCGGGGCTCGTGCGCTTCCATCGCTCAGCCGCTCGCCAGCTTCGTCATTATCACGAGCGTCGCGATCTGCATCAGCCCCGTGATGCCGGCCGTGTAGATGAAGACCTTCATCAGGCGCTGGATCCGCACGACGTTCGGGTTCGGCTTGCGCAGCTCGAACAGCACCGCGATGTTGGCGGGCTCGAGCAGGCCGAGCGCGATCGTCGCCATCACGCCGACGACGATGTAGGACGCCAGCAGCCAGTTGTGGAGCGGCGAGTGCGGTGCGAGATTGCCGAGGTGGCGGGCGAGCTGGAAGCCGGCGCCGAGCGTCATCGTGACCAGCGTCGGCATAATCAGCACCATCTTCGGCATCAGGCGCGTGACGAACTCGATCCGCGAGGGGATCGACATCGTGCCGATGATCGGGCCGAGCACGAGGCCGAGGAAGAGGTCGACGCCGGTCCACAGACCGCCGCCGACGACGTGGTAGAAGTCGAGCGCCCAGAGGCTGTTCGTCGCGATCGCGACGACCATCCCGATGATCAGGGCGGCGACGATCGGCAGTCCCTGGAGCGGGACGATCCGGAAGTCACGACGCTGGATTGCGATCGCCGGCGCTGGCGCTGGCGCGAGAACCGGCTCGGCAATGCTGACCATGGCGCTGTTCCCCTTTCTCCTTGCTCTTGTGCTGGCGCTGCGACGACAAAAAGATAGACCGCGCAGCGGTCACCTGCGCTACGGCACCTGTTGCGTCGGTCGGACCAGCAGCTCGTTGATCGCGACGTCTCGCTCGCGCGTCACGATAAAGCAGATCGCCTCAGCGATGTCGTCGGCTGCGAGCTTTTTGACGTCGGCGAATCGAGCGGCCGACTGTGCGCGAATCTCGGGCCGCAGATGGTCCGTCAGCTCCGTGTCGACACCCCCGGGCTCAACCAGCGAGACGCGCACATAGCGCTCGGTCAGCTCCTGGCGCAGGGATTCGCTGAACGCGCCGACACCATGCTTCGTCAGGTTGTAGACCCCCGCCCCGGCCCGGGCCACGCGGCCCGCCACCGAGCTGACGTTGACGATGTCGGCGACGTGGCGGGGACCATCCTCGGCCGCGGCGAGCAGGTGCGGTACGGCGGCATCGGTGACCGCGAGCAGGCCGATCACGTTGATCGCGAGCATCCGCTGCCACTCCTCGGTCGGTGCCCCGACGATCGGTCCGAGCAGCATCACTCCGGCGTTGTTGACGACGATGTCAAGCCGTCCCAGCTCGGCAACGGTGCGCGCCACCACGGTCGCGCCTGCTCCCTCGATGCCGAGATCGGCATCGATCGCCACCGCGACTCCGCCGGCCTGCGCGATCTCGCCAACCAGGCTCGTAAGCCGCTCCGCGCGCCGCGCGACCACCGCGACCGCCGCGCCGTGCCTGGCCAGCATCCGCGCCGTCGCCTCACCGATCCCGCTGCTGGCGCCGGTCACGAGTGCCACCGTGCCATCGAGTCGTTCCGCCACGCTGATCCTTTCGTCGGTTGGCGCTCGAGCTTACGCACCGCTCGCCCTCGGCGGTCTGTCTAGAAGCCCGCGCAGGGCTCATAGGCCGCCGGCGGCACGCCGATCACTATCGGAATGGCTCCCGCTGCCGCGATACGCCGCCCCGGCGCCCTGCGCGCCGCGCACCGCCGATGAGATTCGTCGCACTCGAGCAGATCGGCGACGGCATAGCCCTCGCCCGCAACCTCCCGAGCGACCGCGCGGACGGAGCACCGCTGCTGCGGGCCGGCATGACCCTCACCGACCAGCTGGCCTCGCGTCTCGCAGCAGCCGGATTCACGGGTGTCTGGGTCGACGACGAGCTCAGCGCCGAGATCACGCCGGCGCCCGAGTTCCCCGTCGACGTCATCGGTATGGCGCTGCACGCCGCCGCCGGCGCGATCGACGCCGCGCCGTCGGCGCTTGGCGCCGGGCGCGAACTCGACCCGCGGATCGTGCGTAAGCTCCACGATGCCGCGGCGGACATCGCCGACGCGGTGCTTGAGTACCCGGCCGACCAGTCCCCGATCAGCGATCTTCCGGTGGCCACCGCGACGGCGCCCTGGCACGCCGTTCGCGTGGCGCTGCTGGGGACGTTCATCGGCCGGCGCGTCCTCGAACAGGGCGGCTGGCTCGATTACCAGGGCGTCAAGCGCTTCGACAGCTTGGACGAGCGGCTGTCGACGCTCGCGCTTGGCCTGCTCGTGCACGACATCGGCGTACCCGCGCCGGCGACCCGACAGGACGCGACCGGTGTCTGTATGACTGCCGAGGTCGACCAGCCCGTTGCGCACGTGACGGTCGGGACGGCGCTGTTTCCCGCCGAGAGCACGCCGGCCGGCATGCGCGTGGTGATCCACGGCCATCACGAGCGTTGGGATGGGCTTGGCTACCCCGAGCGCAAGCATCGTGACGCAATCGCGCTGAATGCGCGCGTCGCTGCCGTGGCCGACGCATACGACGCGCTGACCGCGACCGGCGAAGGTCGGCTGCCGCTGTCAACGAGCGCGGCCCTACGCCAGATCGAGGTCGGAGCGGGAAGCCGGTTCGACCCGGCGCTCGCCAAGCAGCTGCTGGCGCTCATCCCGCCGCACCCCGTCGGCCACGAGCTGATCCTGCCCGACGGACGCCACGCCGTGGTCGCGGCGCTCGCCCGCGGCGGCAGGCTCGCGCCGACCGCCAGGCTGCGCAGCGAATTGGGATCGATCGTCGAGCTCGTCGCGAACATGGCCCTGCCTGGCAGCAGCGCGGCGGCCTGAGCCGGAACGCCGCTAGAAACGCGCGCCGCGTGCGACGACCGGTGTCGCGGCAGCCGTCGGTGCCACGTCGGGCACGCAAAGCGCCGTCAGGCGCTCGCGGGCATCGGCGATCGCGCTCGCCGTGACCATGTCAGCCCGCAGCAGCGCTTGCCACTCGAGCACCAGGCCGAGCTCGGCAGCGGCCGCGTCGAGCATCGCGGCCGGTGGCTTCGCCAGACCCTGGGCGGCGGCGATTAGACGGTCACGCGCCGCCATCAGGTCGAGCACCGGCTGCTGAGCGCAACCGCGTCGCGACATCCAGGCGGCGAGGAGACCGGCGTTCGGCTCGATCGTCGCGACGTCGACTCCAGCGACGCTTGCGCTGAGCACCATCCGTCGCGCGCAGGCGGCGAGCAGATCGAGCCTCACTCGCGCCCCGTCCCATTCGCTCAGCTCGGCGGCATCGTGCAGGTAGTCGCTGCCGCTGGCGTAGTGGTCGTACTGGACATGCCAGCCGCCCGCGCGCTCCTCAGCGGCGAACCGCGGTAGGCGCTCCCCGAGCACCTTGCGAGCTCCGTGCTCACTGCTGCGAATCGGGTAATGGCGCAACAGGAAGGGAATCGGGAAGACTCGTTTGCCGTCGAACAGCACGTCGTGGCCGCCGTGCTGGACCAGGTCGACGACCTCCGGTTGACGCTTCCAGGCCTTGACCTGCAGCAGGTCGTGGCGTCCGGGCGGCTCGTAGTGGCGGAGATGGAGTCGCGGGTCCTCGCCGGGCCAGTAGCAGTCGTTGGTCGGGCGGAAGTTGAAGAGCTCGAAGTTGATCGCCGAGTAGCCGAGCTCGTCGACCTCGCGCAGTCCCTCGGCGAGCGTTGTCTCGGGCCATGGCGCCTCACGGAACTCGTCCGCGTTGACGAACAGGTACCAGTCTGCCGCCAGCTCGCCGCTGATCTCGCCGACGCGTCGCAGGATGTCGCGCCAGACCATCTCACCGCGGTTGCGCTCCGGATATCCGGAATCATCGGGAAAGCGCTCGATCCGCACGAGACCGCGCCCGAGCCACGGCGCGGCGGCCTCGGCCGTCCCGTCGGTGCTCTCGTGGTCGATCAGGTAGACGTCAACGCCGCCCGCGACGAGCGCGCCGATCGCGTGGTAGATGACGTCGGCTTCGTTGAACGCGGGCATGATCGCGAGCGCTCGAAACGCTCGCCGCGCGCGGTGCTGGACGCCAACGAGCTGCCGGGCCATCTCGGCGTCGTCGACCAGGACCGCAAGCATTCCCGGCTCGGGCTCGTCGAGAATGTCGACGCTGCCGCAGTCGAAGCCGTGCGCGGAGAGCGCTTCGAGCGCCCGCTCCTGATCCCATCCGGCCGCCCAGATCACGATCGCCCCCGCGCGCGGGCGGACACCGGCGAGCTCGGCGAGCAGCTCAGCCGACGGCGATTCCTCGACCAGCAGCACGGCGCCGCTCGGATCTGCTTCGAGCCGGCCGCTGACCGGCATGATCGTCCGCGCGCCGGTCGCGACCACAGCGCGGCGCGCTGCCTGGAGCGCTGGGCTCGGACCTTCCACGGCCGGGTATTCGGTCAGCTGACTGCTGGTTTTAGAGGCGGCTGCGAGCCATCGTGCATCAGGCGATCGCAGCAACCGCCGTTTCCAGCAGCGCGAGCACGCCGCCGCTGCCCGGCTCGAGCACGGGGTTGCCCCGATCGCGCGCGCAGCGCTCGTGACCCGGGCAACCGTGATGCAGGACGACGTACGCGTCTGCCGCCGCGTGTAGCCGAGCGTCCCGCGTGGCGACGGTCGGCTCCATCAGCAGGTTGATATCGCCCGCCTGGCTCAGGTCGCAGCCGGCTTCGCGCGCGGCGCTGAGGACGTACGCCTCAAGCTCGCTCGGTGCGCCGTCGACCGTCGGGTCGGCGAGCAGGACAAGCGTGGCGTTGCTCGCCCGCGCGATCGGAGTGCACCAGTCGGCCAGCAGCTCGCCGAGGCGGTCGCTCCCGCGCCAGGCCGGCGTCGCAAGCACCTGCAGGCCGGACGATCGCTCCAGCGGATAGGGCTCGGGGTCGTCCGAGCCCCCACTGACGGGACGCATACGCGAAAGCGCTCGCAGCCGCTCGGCGTATTGCTCGGCGACCGCGTCCCAACTGAGGCGCCGCGCGGCGCTGATCGCTTCGGCGCCACGCTTTGCGCGTTCGTCAGGATCGTCAGCGACCTCGCGCAGCAGCCCGACGAGATGCGCACCGTCGGGCTCGAGCACCCACGGCCGGCCGACGGTCTCGAGCCGATCGACTCGGTCGTCGGGGAAGAGCGCTCGCCGCGAATTGATCCGCCAGCTCGCCTCGCGTGGGCAGAACTCGTCCGTCGGCCCGCCGCCGGTCACGATCGCCGGCAGCCCGCAGGCCATCGCCTCCAGTACGCCCATGGCGAAGCCCTCGCCGCGGTAGGGATGCACGAGCGCATCGCAGGCACGGTAGAGGCCGGCGAGCTGCTCGTCGGAAAGCTCTTCGTCGATCAGCAGCACCCGCGGCAGCGCGCCGCTCGCCGCGTATTCCGCGATCGCCTCGCCCTCGCCGGTGCGGTAGACGCTGTTCGCGCCGACGGTCTTCACCACCAGGACGACGTCGTCGCGTCCCTCGAAAGCCTCTCGCCAGGCCGCCAGCAGGACATCGTGACCCTTGCGCCAGATCAGTCCTCCGTGGAAGAGGAAGCGCACCGCACCCGGCTCACAGTCGAGCGCGTAACGCTCACCGCCGGGTTCGAACAGCGTCAGGTCGACGCCGTTGGGGATCGTGACGACACGCTCGGGCGCGACTCCGCCCGCGAGGTACATCTGCCGGACGTAATCGCTCGGTACCCAGAGCTCGTCGACGTTCTCGCGCAGCTTCGCGACCCAGTCGCGTGGTATCGCGCCGAACTCCCACGGCTGGATCACCGCCAGACGTCCGGCCGCCGCGGGCCGCAGATCCGGTGGCCACTGGTGACGGACCTCGACGTCGGCCACATGCGGCAGAGGCGGATCACCGGCGGGCATGCCATCGCGCTCGACGCGCTGCAGCGGACCGTGGAGTCGCTCGGTGACCTCGCGATTGACGATCGACAGACTGAGGGCGAGGCCGTGATCGCCCTGCCAGCGGACGGCCGGCTCGACCTCGCCCTTGTCGGCTCCGGTCGCGCCCGGCCGCTCGCCACGGTAGTAGGACTCGAGCTCGTCGACGTAGCCGCCGAACGACCGCGGCGGGCCGATCGCGCCCTGCAGCTGTTCGAGCAGACCGGGCTCTCCTGCGAGGCGGTCGAGCTTGCGCGCGAGATCGTCGGCGTCAAGGCCGTCGAAGACCAGCCCGTCGTTCTCGTCCCAGACCGCTTCGGCCAGGCCGCCGAGTCTCGGCACGACGAGCGGCACGCGCGCCGCCAGGCACTCCGCGGCGGCCAGTGGCGCGCAGTCCCACCAGCGCGACGGCAGCGCGGCGACATCGACATCGGCGAGCAGATCGCCGAGCTCGCTCGGACTGAACGCCCCACAGAGCTCGACGACGCCGCGCCGGTCCAGCTGGCGTAGCTGGAGCGCGAATTGCTCCGTGACCTCCCCGTGGATCTTCACTCGCAGGTTGGCATTGGTGCGCTGCGCAGCCTCGACCAGCAGCTGCGGGCCCTTGTGCGGGTACACCGAGCCGATGAAGCCGACCGTCAGCTCCTCGCTGCGGCGACCGGGCTGGCGGCGCGAGCCGATCCGCTCCCAGATCTCCTGGTCGTGCGGCATGGCCTGGCGCACGACGTCGACCAGGTCCGCCGGGTAGCCGGCGGCGAGCAGCGTCTGGCGCACGCTGCTCGAGGGCGCGAGGCAGGCCGTCAGCGCGCGCTCGGCGCGGACCCGGATCTCGGCCAGCCGGCGCTGGTGCGCGCTCACGTCGTGGCTGCCAACGCACGTCGCACAGTCGCCGCCGCGGTCTCCGGGACCGGGACAGATGGCGCCCGCGCCGGTCACCAGGTACGCCCGCGGGCAGATCAGCCAGTAGTTGTGCGCCGAGAAGAACGACCGGATGCCGCGAGCAGCGACGCGGTCGATCAGCGACGCACCGAGATTGTGGAGGTTATGGAAGTGGACGACCTCGGGCTTCTCGCGCTCCAGCACCAGGTCGAATGCGGCGCCGATCTGCGGATCGTCGAGGTCCCGCTCGGGATGGCCGAGATCGAACAGGGTGCTCGGGCGGTTGTGGACGGCGACGAGCTGCACCCCGTCCTCCTCCCACTCGCGGGTTGCGTACGGCGGCGCCCCGGCCAGCGGCGCGACCGCCGCGTGGAACACGGTCACGTCCCAGCCGCGACGAGCCAGCTCCTTCGCGGCGAGCCGCGGGACCGTCGTGCCGCCGCCAGCGTCGTTCCAGCCGAACGCCGTCATCACGATCGAGCGGCGCTTTGCGCCGCGAGCCCGTTCGCGCCGCAGCAGCGGTGCTGGCAGTTCCTTCGCGCGCGAGCGCAGTCGCGCGGCGAGCACTGGCAGCGGCAGCCGGCGCTGCTCGAGGAGGTCGGCGAGACGCAGCAGTGCCGCGCGCTCTCCCTTTTCGGGCGTGAGTACGGCCCAGTCCAGTTCGGGAACGATCTGACGCAGGCCATAGCGCTCGATCGCAGCTTCGAGTGCCCGTTCTACGTCGGTGACCTCGCGCTCGCGCGCGGAGCCATCGGAGGCGTTCTCGCCATGGCGGCGCACGCCGGCGACCGGGCCGTCGGGACAGTGGCGAAAGCGGAATCGGTGCGCGGCGCGCAGCCAGAACTCGAAGTCCTGCGCGATCGAAAAGTCCGACCTGTAATCGCCGACGGCGTCGTAGACGCGACGGTGGACCATCCGCGTCGGATCGACGATCTGGTTATGGACACGGAAGAAGCTGGCCAGCAGTTGTGCCGGCGTGAAGTCGCAACTGGACCAGCTGCCGACGCCATTGCCGTCAGCGTCGATGATCACCGCGTCGCCGTGCACGACGCCGGTGTCGGGGTGGCGATCGAAGATCTCGACCTGACGGCGCAGGCGATCGGTGATGCAGACGTCGTCGTCGCCGACCATCGCGATCAGCTCGCCGCGCCCGGCGCTGATGAACGTGTTGTAGGCGGCGGCGATGCCGAGGTTGCGTTCGTGTCGGACAACCCGCAGCCGTGGGTCGTCAAAGCCGGCAAGAACCGCGTCGATCGCCGGGTTGGTCGTCCCGTCGCAGACCACCAGCACCTCGAAATCCTCGTAGTCCTGTGCGAGCGCGCTGTTGATCGCCGCACCCAGGTAGCGGTCGCGGTTGTAGGTGGCAATACCGAGTGTCACCCGCACCGCTGCTGATCGTTGCGTCACGGGCGGCTCACTCGCTCATGTTCACGTAGCCGGTCGCCTCGTCCGGGCTGCGGACGTTGTCCTCGACCTGATTGTTGAAGTTGCCCTCGACGGTGTCGATGTCACCGTTGGCCTGCACGCCGGTGACGATCCCGACGTGGGCGTCACCGAAGACGATCAGATCGCCCGGTTGCGGCACGACGCCCGGCCCGTTTGGAATCGCGCGCCCGGTCTGCTCTGCCCACGACCAGATCTGTGACACGGCGCTGAAGCCCTGGCCCTGATCGCCCAGCGGGATGCCGGCCTGCTTGGCGACCCATGACGCGAACTGCGCGCACCACGGCTCGCCGGGTTCCGCTCCGGCGACGGCGCTGCGGTACATCGCGATCGCCGGGCCGTTGTTGGAGCCGAGCGGCTGTTCGGCCTGGCCGACCTGGCCCTCGGCGATCTGCACGATCGCCTGGTTGCCCGCCGCGGTCGATCCGCTCGACGTCGCGACCGAACCGAGCGCGCTCGTCCCTGAAAGCGCGGCGGTGGATGTCGCCCCGGTGCTGGAGCTGGAGCTCGAGTTGGCGCTGCTGAGCAGCGAGAGCAGCTGGGATGTCGGGTTGACCCCCTCGGCGCTCGAGCCCGAACTCGAATCATCGATCCCACCGAGCGACTGCAGGGCGTCCATCCCATAGATCGAGTCGAGCGTCTCGGTCTCGCCGAGCGAGCCGGCGGAGGAGGTCGAAGACGAGTCGCCGGCTCCGGCCAGGAGGCTCGCAAACGACGTCGGCGACGCGCTCGCGGCGCTCGCCGTCGGCGTCGACATGGCCGTCGTCGTGTTGGCAGCCGTGCCGCCGGTCTGGGCAACGCTCCCGCTCAGCAGCATCGGGTCGGCAATCGCCGACTCGATCTGCGCGACGCGCGCCAGCACCGGCTCGAGGGACATCCCCGCGATGATCGACCCCGAGCCCCACAAGTTGAGCACGCCCGCCAGTACCACACCACGTGTCAGGT
>Ga0302184_10000109_pt1 | contig 53784 bp, 44 predicted proteins | sample I_Palsa_N3_3_FD_200233 | JGI IMG/M metagenome (GOLD analysis project Ga0302184, IMG submission 200233) | Peat permafrost microbial communities from Stordalen Mire near Abisko, Sweden - I_Palsa_N3_3 | ecosystem: Environmental > Terrestrial > Soil > Palsa > Peat permafrost | place: Sweden...
CCGGCAAGGTCGACGGAGTCGTGTATGACCGCTTCGGGGACTTCGAGGGCTTCCGCCTGCTCAGCGAGGAGGGGCACAAGCACGCCTACCACAGCAGCGAGGGCGAAATCGAGGAGCTGGTCCGCTACGCCTGGATCGAGCGCATCGTGATCACCGTCATCAGCGAGGACCACGACCCTGTCCGCCCCGTTCGCATCATCCTGCGCCGCGCTCCGCGCTGGGAAGGCTGAGCGCAGCCTACAGCGGCGGGTAGGGGCGGACCCGCCCCGGGGTAGCGATGAAGCCTGGTAATGCGGGTGGAGCGATGGAGGCGGGTCATCCTGGCTTGCTTTCAGGTCAACCGCCTCTGGGTGGGAAGAACCAGTGAGCGAGCCGAAGCCCGACACCGCAGGCCGTTTGTGATTTCCAAACGGTTGGTTGCGCGCGGCCAGCTCACGCAGGCGGTTGAGAACGCGAATCGGGTGCTTGGCCGACTCGGACCGCGCGTCGCGCCGAGCTCGTCGTCGAGCCTCAAGCGCTCACTCACGCCGTCACCGAACTGCTCGATGCTGACGCGGCGCGTCAGGCACAGCCGCCGACTTCGGAGGACCCCACAGTGGACGATGGTTCGGCTCGGCAGCGGACTGCGATCGCCTCGATCTCGATCTGGAGCTCGGGCCGGGAGAGAGCAGAGACTTCGACGAGGCTGTCAGTCGGATACGGCGCGGTGAAGTATCGGCGTCGCGGCGCGACGATCGTCGGCAACTGTGAGATCTCGGTCACGAACACCGTGACCTTGACGACGTCTGAGAGCGTGCAGCCGCCGGCGGCGAGCACGCGAGCGAGGTTGGAAAACGTCTGATGACCCTGCGCTTCGAAATCCCCGGCGCCGACGGTTTCGCCGTCGTCGTTGATCGAGGACTGACCGGCGACGAACAGCAGGTCGCCGACCCCGAGCGCCGGCGAGTATCCGTACTCGGAGAAGCGGTCGGGCGCGAACGGGATTGCTTGGATCGTGGTCATCGAGCGTCTCCTTGTTTGGGGATGTGGATGTGGCCCTCGGCGAACAACGCCGCGGAGCCGAGCAGGGTCACCTGGCCATCGTCAACGCGCAGTTCGATCCGGCTCGGCCTCCCAATCGCGTCGCCCTGCTCGACGGTTAGTCGTCCCGATCCGCCGCCGCAGAGCAGCCGGCTAAGCCTCGATCCACCGTTGCGCCCGTGATCCTTGTGTAGATGTGTGCGTGAGTGATCGCGGGGTTCGGTTGACGGTGTTGCGCCCGTGCTCCAGGGCCGGGCGGACGGCTCGTTGGTGATGGTGGGGCCAGTTGAGGCCATCACTGCGTCGCGAGCGGCCGTTTCCGCGCAGGCCGAGGCCGAGAGCGCTGCGCTGGTCGTTCTCGTGAGCGGCCGCCGTGTGTTCAGGTGAGTGCTGGCAGTGCGCGGAGGCGCTCCAGTGCGGTGAGGAACTGTGTTTCCCATGGCCACCGGGCTGGCAGTCGGAGTGTCACGCTGCGCGGTGCGGGTGATCCGCCCGGGGACGGTGAGCAGCCGGGGCGGAGTGTTCGAGCGGTGGGGATGACGGTGTCGGGCAGCCCGATCAGGGTCGTCCAGCGCAGCAGGTTGTGCGCGAGCGCGGCGATCACTGTCCAGGCGGCGTTGGCGAGGAACTTCCCGGACGGGAAGTGCGCCAAGGCTTGGTCTTTGAGGTCATGGATCGCGAGCTCGATAACGGCGTGTTGGCGATGCTCTGATTCGACCAGCTCCAACGGTTCGGTGCGGTTGGTCAGAAACGCGAAGTGCCGCCAGTCGGGCCACAGCTCGGCCTGCGCGCCGATCAGGCGGGTGCGGCGGACGATCAGCCGCTGTGAGCCGAGTGTCGTCTGCGCGATCTGTGCCTCCCCACCGTCGGGATAGTCCTCGAGGGGTTGCCAGTCCTGCTCAGGGATCCCGCTGATCGCTGCTTTCACGTGGGGTTGTTGACGAACACCGATCGAGTAACTCCAGCCCGCGAGCTCGAGGCGGGCCATGATCTTCAGGTTCCAGAACCCCGAGTCCGCGCGCAACATCTTCGCGCCGGTCGCACCCGCACGAGCCACACGGGGGAGCAGCTGCTCGATGAACCGCAGCGCTCCGCGAGAGGTGTTCGCCGACCCCTTCCGCGCACGGATGTGCAACACCTCACCGGTCCCTGAGCGGGTCGCGACGATCGGGTGATACCCAAGCTTGTGCGTGTAACCGAAACCAGCGCCTTGCTTGTCATATCCATAGACCTCACCAACGAACGAATCGACGTCAACGATCAGCCGTCGGTCACCCGGGCCGGCGCCCGCCGCCCAGGCCCGGGAGAGGCTCTCGGCGAGGACTCGGTCGAGTTGGCGGACATGCCCAAAGGTGAAAGCGCGCAGGAACGTCCCCAATGTCGACGGTGCCGCGACCACGTGTCCGAGCACCGCTCGTGTCTGACCCGAGCGCAGCACCGAACAGTCATCGATGCAGTCCGCCCCGAGCGTCATCGCCGAGACCAGGCTCATCACCTTCCGGCCTGGGTTCGCCGCCCCCGCTCGATCACCGAGATCAACCATCGCCTCGACGAGGCTTTCGATCCCGAGCCGTTCGGCGAGCAGCGCCGGGAGCAAAACCCCGGCGTTCGCGACCGCCCGCTCGTCATCAAACACCACCCCCGTCGCGTCCGGCAAACCATTCACCATGTCGGTGACCTCCTGTTGCAGGCCCGCCGTCGCCCGACACGACAGCTTTCTGCCTGCTCAGGAGGTCACTTAAATCTCGGTCTCGGACGACTCCCCACCAAAGAACGGTGGATCCAGGCTAAGACCGGCGCAAACCCGATAACCGCACGCCGCTGACGGTGCGTAGTGTTGGGACGAAGCCGTGATGGGGTCATGGGTTCGCGAGCACTCGCCCTCCTGATCAGGGTCTCACCACAGGTCATCGCTGGCCCCGCCGATCACCAAGCGAGACGCGACGGGCCCCGTGTCCGACGGAACCGCGCCTTCCGGTGCCCGTCTCAGCGACCGCGCCGCCGGTCGCGAACAGCGTGACGACCATCAGCTTTGCGCCAACTGCGCCGCCGTCGGCGTCGAAATCCAGCCGCCGGTCTGTCCGCGCTCATCGGCCAGGGGCGCCCCTGCTGCTGTCCCGACCGCCGCCCCTCAGGCGAGCGATCCCGTTGGCGAGGCCCGCCACGATCGCTACCCCACCTACGACCAGGACGAGCCTCGAGGCTGAGGTGACGACCAGGGCAAATATGATGAGAGCGACGCCTAACCCGACGTAGATGAATGGGCCGTAGCGGCTACGAGCGAGAAATGACATGGTCAGCTCCGTTTGTTTGTGGACTACGTATAGCCGCGATGAGCGCTCACCGTCGAGGTGTCGCACGCCGGCCCACGGGCTGAAGCCGGAAAAGACGAGCCCGCCGAGGGTTAAGGCGAAGCTGGCATCAATCGTACTCTGGGTGAGCAGCGCGTCGTATGGCTAGCGTCTTTTTGGGGGTGATGGTGACCAGCATGGTTCGAGCGCGTAAGCGATCGATACGCGGATACTGGCGAGTACGCGGACCGATCAAGTATCCGCGAGACACCGTGCTCGAGCGGTTGAGCGGTTCCCGTAGGACGCTCCTCGTCAGCTTGCCCGTGGCGGGTCGCGTTGTCCGTGGGCTACCGGACCCAAGCCTGGTCTGCGAGGAAGCCCCACACCGGGTTGTACTCGTAGTTGCGCAGGCGGTCCGATGTCAGTTCGACCTCGCGGCTGGCCACGGTCGGAACCCATACCGCGGCGTTCGTCAGCTGACGGTCGACGGCTTCCCAGAGGGCGCTTGATTTGGCCGGGTCGGTGGGTTCGAGCAGCTCTGCGCGCTGCATCTCGTGGTCGATCGCCGGGTTGCAGTAGTAGCCGTTGCTGTTCGCGCCGCCGCAGCCGAAGAACGAGGGGAGATAGGAGGACGGGTCGGGGTACGCCGGGATCCAGTTCCCGTCGCCGTAGATCTGAAAGCGGTCCCACATCGCTGCGGTGATCGATGAGAACGGGATGATCGCGATGTGGACGCGATAGCCGAGGGCCCGCAGGACACGGCCGATGTAAGCGGTGCTCGCTGGGGGGACGTATCCATTGTCGCGACTGGCGACCAGGTCGATCCGTTCGCCGACTGTCCCCGACTGGCGAACGAGTCGCCGGGCGCGTGCCATGTCCGGAGCCGTCCAGCCGCCGTCGGCGTGGGGATGCAGCGTGTAGGGGCAGTAACGCCGGTAGCCGGGGATGCCCGGCGTGATCGCCTGGCAGGTCGGGACCGCGAACCTCGGTCCTCCGAACAGCCGCACCAGGGTGGCGCGGTTGATCGCGTCGTTGAGCGCCTGCCGGACGCGCCGATCGTTGAACGGCGCGACGTGCGTGTTGAGCGGCAGGAAGCTGACGGCGAACTGGGGGTTGATGTGCAGCTCGGTTGGGTTCTGGAGCTCCAGCCGGTGAAACTGGGCGAGCGGGGGCGAGCCGGACAGCCAGTCGGCGCGCCCGTCCTCGACCGCTGCCACGGCGGCGGCGATCGTGGGTGCGCTTCGCCAGACGATCGCGTCGGGGTTGCCGGCCGGTTGCGCGGCGTGTGACCACTCGCGGAAGTACGGGTTCCGGACGAATCGGATCTCGCGGTCAGCGATCGAGGCGATCTCGTACGGCCCGGTGCCGGGGACGGTCTGCGATCCGGTTTCGTGGTCGGGCGTCCCCGGAGGAATTGGCGCCGAGAACGCATATTCGGTGAGCTGAAACAGGAACTCGGGGTCGGGCGCGGTGAAATGGAAGGTGACCGCGCCTGTCGCGTCGTTCGTCACGACGCCGCGGGTGAGCTCGCAGGCGGCGGGGCGCCGGCGGCACGCGGCGGCACCAACGAGATCGCGGTACAGGAACCCCGCCGGCGAGCCGACCCGGAACAGCCGCTCGATGCCACGCCGGAAGTCTCCGGCCCGCAGCAACTGACCGTCGGAGTAGCGGATCCCGGGCCGGATCCGGAACGCGTAGACGCGGCCGCCATCGGTCGGCGTCGGGATCGACAGAGCAAGGTCGGGCACGAGCCGCAGGCCGGCGGCCCCGGGGCTCTGTTGAAAGCCGACGAGCGCGTCATAGGCCAGCCCGGTGAACTGTGGGTTAGCCGCAGCGTTGTAGAACGCCGGGTCGATCGTCGCGTTCGTCACGCTCGATGACGTGAGAGCGCCGGGAGACACGATCGTGAGTGTCCCGCCGCGGTGGCTACCGGCACCCGCCGTGACCCCCGCCCACACGCGACTGCCGGTGACGGTCAGCGAGGTCGGCGCGCCCGTGACGGCGATGCTGGTGGCAACGCGATCGTCGGCCGGGTCGATCCGGGAGATCGTGCCGGCGGATTGGTCGGCGACCCACACCGATCCGTCGGTCGCGGTGAGTGCGCTCGGTCCGCTCCGCACCGGGATCGTGGCCGTGACGGCTTGCGTTGCCGGGTCGATCCGGGAGACGGTCGCGTCGAGGCTGTTGGCCACCCACAGCGAACCGTCGTCGAACACCAGCGCTGCCGGGCCGTCGCCCACATGAATCCGCGCCAGCACGCGCCCAGATGCCGGGTCGAGTTGTTCAACAGTGGCGGTGTTGTATCCGGCGACCCAGACCGTCCCGTCGGCGACCACGAGTGCACTGGGTTGGATGTCCAGCGAGAGCGTGCGCTGCCGCACTCCGGTCGTCGGGTCGATCTCGAACAGTGCGTGCTCGGCTGCATCGGCGACCCACAGCCAGCCGGCACCGTATCCGATCGCGCCCGGGTTCGCGCCGGGGAGCCGGACTGTCTGGGTCACCGCGTCGACGGTCGGGTTGATCCGTCTGACCGTGGCAGCGACGGTGCTGGCGACCCAGATCGCGCCACCCCCGCTGACGATGCTCCCCGGCTCGCCGTCGACCGGGATCGTGTCGACGAGATCGCCGGTCGCCGCATCGATCCGCGAGACGTCCTGCCCCGTGGAGTCGGCGACCCAGACCGACCCGTACCCCGCGGTGACCGCGCTCGGCGCACCGGTCAGCGGCGTCGCGCTCGAGACCCCGCCCGAGGACGCGTCCACGGAGACGATCCCGCTCACACCGGCACGGATGGTCGGCTGACGGTTCGCGGCGCCCGCGCTGAGCACGAACGCGACGATCACGATGGCCGCGAGCCCGAACAGCCCGACCGGAGCGAGCGTGCGCCAGCTGCCACGACCAGACATCGCCGGAAACCGGCGCGCCGCTCCGAGTGTCCGATCGTGCTGGAGAATGCGCTGTTGCAGTTCACGCAGCTCTGGTCCGAGCTCGAGACCGAGCTCGTCGAGCAACCGTCGCCGCGCGGTCTGGAAGACCTCCAGCGCGTCGATCTGACGGCCGGCGCGATACAGCGCCAGCATCACCGCGGCCAGCAGGCGCTCGCGCAGCGGGTGTTGGCCGGCGAGTTGCTCGAGCTCTGAGACGAGTTCCGCTCCTCCGCCGCAGGAAAGCTCCGCCTCGAGGCGGGATTCGAGCGCGTTGAGGCGTCGCTCCTCCAGGCGTTCGGCATCCGCGAAGACCGCCGGATTGTCAAGGTGATCGGTCCACGCAGGACCTCGCCACAGACCGAGCGCCTCGGTGAGAAGGGCGCCGGCATGGCGATGATCGTCGGCGTCCACGGCGCGCTGCGCGTTAGCCACCAGCTCCTCGAAACGGTCGACATCCAGCTCACCGTGCTCAACCCGCAACCGGTATCCGCCGCGCTCGCGTAGCAACCGATCCGGTCCGAGCAGTTTTCGCAGCCGGTACACGTACGTATCGAGCGAGTCCGACGCACTTGGCGGGGGACCTTCCCCCCACAGAGCGTCGAGCAGGTCGTCCCGGGGGACGATCGCGTTCGCGTGCAGCAACAGCACCGCCAGCAGCGTCCGCTGCTTGCGCCCACCCAACGAGACCGGCCCCCCGTCCAGTGATACCGAGAGCGGTCCAAGCACCGCAAACCGCATACACCTGCCATAAAACCAGGTCTTGCAGGCATTGCGAGGTTTTTGCGAGGTTCGGCGGCGAAGATTCGCGCCGGTAGCCACCGATCCGCAGGGGGGCCGCAGTGTTGAACCGAATCCGAATCCTGTCGCTTGCACTTCCGCTCAGCCTCGGCGCCGTCGTGTTGGCGCTGGTGGCTTCGAGCCTCGGTGCGTCAGCGGCGCCGTCCGGGTTCGGCTCCGCGCGGGTCGGCTCTGCTCGGGTTGGCGAGGGGCCATCCGAGCTGGCGGTCGATCCGGCTACGCACACGATCTACGTGGCCAACGGCTACAACGACAACGGTCCCAACGCGGGCGGGGACACGGTGTCCGTGATCGACACACTGCGCTGCGACGCACGGGACGTCTCGCGGTGCAAGGGGCCGTGGCCGACGATCAAGGTCGGGAAGCTGCCGGCCGGAATCGCGGTCGACCAGCAGACCGACACCGTGTATGTCGCCAGCGTCGGTGACAACAGCGTCTCGGTGTTCAACGGCGCCACCTGCAACGCGACCGACACATCGGGCTGCGGCCAGACACCCGCCAGCGTGCCGGTCGGGCTGGAACCGTTGAGCGTGTTCGCCGACCCGGCGAACCACACCGTCTACGTCACGAACTACGGCGCGCCCGCCACCGGCGGAAACCCCGCGAACAGCACGACGATCTCGATGATCAACAGCGCAACCTGCAACGCGACCGATCTCGCCGCCTGTCCGACGGCGCCGCCGCCGACCGTGACGGTCGGCGGCGCGGCGGACGCCGTAACCGTCGATCAGAACACCAGCTCGGTCTATGTGACAACGATCGGAAAGGGCCTGCAGAACGGCTGGTCGGTGTTCAGCGCCGCCACCTGCAACGCGACCGTGCAGTCGGGCTGCGGATCGATCGGGCGCCTGCCCGGAGATCCATCAGGCCCGAACGACGGCGAGGTTGACGAAGCGAATGACACGCTCTATACCGCCAACTACGACAACACGATCTCGGCCTACGACCTGTCGCGCTGCGACGCCGCCGACCTGGCCGGTTGCGCCGATGACAAACCGGGGACCGTCACCCCCTGGCCGGATCCCAACTTTCAGGAGAACGATCTGTACGCCGCGGTCGACCCGTCGCTGCACAGCGTCTACGTGAGCTTCGAGAAGGACGCGGCACTGGTCGTCGTCAACACGAATGTGTGCAACGGGACCCACCTCGCGGCGTGCGCGCGGCTGAGGCCGGCTTCGATCCACACCGGCGCGGAGCCCGAAGGGGTCATCCTCGACCCCACCACGCAGACGCTCTACACGGCGAACGAGGTCGACAACGACATCTCCGTGATCGACCCGTCGACCTGCAGCGCCGAGGACACGAAGGGCTGCCGCCACCCTGCCCCGTCGGTCGCGGTCCCCGGAGCCGGAGAAGTCGCGACGGACGACGCCGTGCACACCGCCTACGTCGCCGCGGGCACGGATGAGCTCGCGATGATCAACACGCGCCGCTGCAACGCCGACCGGACCGCCGGATGTGCCCACACAACGTCGGACGCCAAGGTCGGGGAGTACCCGGCCGCCGTCGCGACGAACCCCCAGACGGGCACGATCTACGTGAGTACCTTTGGCCCGCACTCCACGGGCCACATCACCCTGATCAACGCGCGGCGCTGCAACGCAACGCGGACCACCGGGTGCTCGCACCTCAAGACGCTTGCGCTGAGCGCCGGCCTGCCGAACGAACTCGCGGTCAATCCGGTCAACGACACGATCTACGCGACCGTCGCGGCCGCTCACGGACACGACATTGTGGACGTGTTCAACGGCGCCACCTGCAACGCCGCGACGACCACCGGATGCGACCAGAAGCCCGGGGAGCTGAAGCTGGGGACCTCCGGCGGAGGGCTGGGTAAGTCGAGCCTGTACCTGGCGGTCAACCCGAAGACGAATACGCTCTATGCCACCCACGTCATATGGGCGACTGCGGACGCCCACACCGTCTACGTCCTGGACGGCGCCACCTGCGATGCCGACGACCACGCCGGGTGTGGCCAGAAGCCCGCGACGATCACCGTTGGCGACGACCCCCGCGTACCCGCCGTCGACCCCGGCACCGACACGATCTACGTCCCCAACCAGGCCTCGGGCGACTACGCCGCCACCGTCTCGGTGATCAACGGCGCGACCTGCAACGCCGGGCATCACAGCGGCTGCCATCACCGGCCTCCCGTCGTCTCGGTCGGCTTTGGCGCGCTCAACCTGGCGGTCGACCCGTCAACCCAGCGCGTCTACACCACCAACCTTGAGGACGCGAGCGTCTCGGTGATCGACGGTGCGACCTGCAACAGCCGCCACCACGGTGGATGCCGGAAGCCCCCGGTGCAAGATGCCGTCGGCAACTATCCGTTCGCGGTCGCAGTTGATCCCGGCGCCCGCAGCGCCTACGTCGTCAACTCCGACAACACGGTGTCGGTCTTGCCCCTGGGTAGATGATTGCGGGTGAAGTAGCCCGCGGGATGTCGCCCGCGGTCCGCCCACGCCGGCCCAACCTTCTTCTGGACCTGCCGACCGTCAGCGAGGCGGTACTCCGCGTACCAGCACGGCCGCGCTGGCTGAGGCTTCGCAGTGGCCCGGGGAGGGGTCGAACCTCCGCACGACGGATTATGAGTCCGCTGCTCTGACCACTGAGCTACCGGGCCGAGCAGGGGAGGCTACCGGCGCATGCGTCCACCGCACAGGTATGATTCCGCGCGATGTTGCTCGCTGCAGACCTGCTGGGCCTCGGCCACTCGACAAGCTCGTTCGGGCAGACGCTGGCCCTGGCGCTGACGTTCCTCGGGGTCGGGGTGATCGCGAATGTGCTGATCATCTACGCGGTCGTGCAGGTCCTGGCTGAGCGCCGGCAGAACCGCGAGCGGATGGACGCGTACGACCGCTCGCAGCCGCGCGAAGGTCGCTGAGCTCAGGTACATCTTTGGTGATGAAGTAAACCGGTTGTAGAAGGAACCGGTGCGGGCGGCGTCGAAACAACCGGCTGCCCGTGAAGCAATCATCAAGCCCCACACTCGCTCCCGAGGCAGCGCATGGCCACCAGGCGCTGTCTGGATACATTCGCGCTCGTTTCGACGAGTTCAGCCGCTCGCAGAAGGACGTGGCCCAGTACATCGTCGACCACCTCGATGAGGCAGCGTTCCAGACTGCCGAGGAGCTCGCCCGCCGGGCCAACACGTCCTCCAGCACGGTCGTGCGGTTCTCGCAGGCACTGGGCTTCGAGGGCTTCCCCGAGCTGCAGCAGGCCGCGCGTGACGAATACCGACGGCGGGTCGGCGGCGGCGCCGTCAACGGCGCCCCACCGAGGTCGAATGTCGCGCCGCTGTTCTCGCTGGACCACACGGAGTTCGAGGCGGCACTCGCGGCCGACCACGTCAACGTCGAGGACACCGCTCACAAGCTGTCGCGCGCCGACGTGGAAACGGCGATCGACGCGATCGTGTCCGCCGAGAAGGTCCTGATCGCGGGCACCGATCAGATGGCGTTCTTTGCCAGTTACCTGCGCCATCTGCTGATGCTGCTCGATATCCGCGCTGAGGTGGTGGCGAGCCCGTCGCAGGAGGCGCTCGGCAGGCTCAGCCGGATCGACGACCGCACGCTCGTCGTCGGTCTGTCGGCCGGACGGCCTCACCCGCTGATCACCCGCACGATGAAGCTCGCCCGCCATCGCAAGGCGACGACGCTGGCGATCACCGACGCGACCTTGTCAGAGGTGGCACGGCTGGCCCGGATTCGCCTCTACTACTCGTCCAACACGCCCGCGTTCGTGCGCTCGCACACCGCGCTGTTGTCGATCATCCAGGCGCTCGCCTATGGCGTCTACTCCAGAGACGCGCAGTCCTACGACGTCCGGATCAAGGCGTTCCGCCTGAAGTGACGACCGCCGCGGGCGCGTGGGCCGGATCATGACGGTCGACCAGCAGCGTCTGCAGTGCCTGGCCGATCCGGCCGTGGCGGTCCCAGAGCACGCTCTGCGCGATCGCGACGCTGCCCTGCACGACCCGCATCTGCGACTGCAGCGCGACCCACTCGTCGACCGGATCGCGCTCGACGTACAGCGTCAGGTCAGGGTTGATGAAGCTGTGGCTGGCCCAATCAAGCTCGGTACCGATCCCGTTGCCGAAGTCGCCGGCGGTAGCGACGCGGTCGATGCCGAGCACGGGCTCTGAGGCGATCAGGGGCACGCGCAGGCGAAACCAGGCGGTCGAGGGGCCGACCCCGCCGAAGCTGCCCTGCACGAAGCGCAATTCCATCGCATGGGTGGCGAACATCGGCTCGCCCCGCACCCAGTCGTTGGCGACGCCGTCCTCGGGCCCGGGGAATGGCGGCGGCTGGTCTGACCCGGCGGCGATCGCCGACGGGCGCACGAACAGTCCGCGGGCGCGCATCACCTCGACGCCGGCGCCGTCACGCACGAACGCGTCGAGCAGGGTCACACGACGCCCCGGTCTGACCATCTCAAGCGACACCGACATCGGTCCCGCCATCACCGGACGGACGAGCTCATAGGTGATCCGCGCGAGCCTGAGACCCGGATCGGACACCGATTCGGCCAACGTATGGGCGATCAGCGCCGCCGGCGCACCGCCGTGCAAGGCGCCCGGGTACCACGGGCCGAGCCCCAGCTCGGTCGCGATATAACCGTCGCCGTCGTGTACAAACACGGCCTCGTCAGTCATCGATCTGACAACCTAGCGGCCGGTAGAATCATCCGCCTATGAGCGAGAACGGTCACAACCAGCGCACCGAGGCGACGTTCACGGTCAAGAGCGGCTTGGCGGAGATGCTGAAGGGCGGCGTGATCATGGACGTCGTCACCCCCGAGCAGGCGAAGATCGCCGAGGATGCCGGCGCCGCCGCGGTGATGGCGCTCGAGCGCGTCCCGGCCGATATCCGCCGTGACGGTGGCGTCGCACGGATGTCCGACCCTGAGATGATCAAACGAATTCAGGACGCCGTCTCGATCCCGGTGATGGCCAAGGCCCGGATCGGTCACTTCGCCGAGGCGCAGGTGCTGGAGGCGCTCGAGGTGGACTACATCGACGAGTCCGAGGTGCTGACGCCGGCCGACGAGGCCAACCACATCGACAAGTGGTCGTTCAGGATTCCGTTCGTCTGCGGCGCGACCAACCTCGGCGAGGCGCTTCGCCGGATCGGCGAGGGCGCGGCGATGATCCGCTCCAAGGGAGAGGCCGGCACCGGCGACATCGTCGAGGCCGTCCGTCACCTGCGCAAGATCCGCTCAGAGCTGCGCCGGCTGACGGTGATGGACCTCGAGGAGCTGCCGACCGCGGCCAAGGAGCTGCAGGCGCCGCTCCCGCTCGTGCGCCAGGTCGCCGACGCCGGCAAGCTGCCGGTCGTGATGTTCTGCGCCGGCGGGATCGCGACGCCGGCTGACGCGTCGCTGGTGATGCAGCTCGGGGCCGAGGGTGTGTTCGTCGGCTCGGGGATCTTCAAATCCGAGGATCCCGAGCGCCGCGCCCGCGCGATCGTCGAGGCGACCACCCACTACCGTGACCCGGCCCGGGTCGCGGCAGCCAGCGCCGGCCTCGGACGCGCCATGGACAGCCTCGAGACCTCCAAGCTCGAGTCCGGGCAGTTGCTGTCGCCGCGCGGCTGGTAGTGCCCGCCCTCACGGTCGGCGTTCTCGCCCTCCAGGGCGACTTCGAAGCCCATTCAAAGATCTTGAGCGCGCTCGGCGCGGCTCCCCGCGAGGTGCGCGTCCCGGCGGATCTCGCGGGGCTCGACGCGCTCGTGCTCCCGGGTGGCGAGTCGACCGTGATGACGCTCGGGATCGAGCGTGAGGGCCTGGGCGAGCCGCTGCGTGCGCTGGCGACCGCCGGCACGCCGATCCTCGGCACCTGTGCGGGGATGATCATGCTCGACCGCGAACATCTCGATGTGCTGGACATCCTCGCCCGCCGCAACGCCTTCGGGCGCCAGCTGCGATCCTTCGAGGCCGACCTGCAGATCGAGGGGATTCCCGGGGACCCCGTGCACGCGGTCTTCATCCGCGCGCCATGGGTGCAGGAGACCGGCCCCGAGGTGCAAGTACTCGCCGACGTCGACGGCCACCCGGTCGCGGTGCGCCAGGGCAACGTCGTCGCGATCTCGTTCCATCCGGAGCTGACCGGGGAGCGACGGCTGCACGAGCTGTTGCTCGGGCTCGCCGAGAAAGGCGCCGCAATGGACCCAGATGCCGCGGGCGACGGCGCCGGCGGCTAGGCTGCTGGCCGCACAATGAGCCAAACCAGCTTGAAACATCCGAACTCGGCCGGTGAGCCGAGCCGGCGGGACTTTCTGCGCCTCGCCGGCGGCGTCGTCGCTCTCGGCACCGGAGCCGGTCTGACCTTGGGCGACAGCTCGTCGTCGAAGGCGTCGGGCAGCCACGGAACGTCACTGCCGACGCTGAGCAGCCAGCCCGGCGGCACTACGGTGAACGGGATCCAGCAGTTCCAGTCGCGCCCGGATCTGCGCCCACCTGAGATCGTCATCGACGTCCGCGCCAAGCATGTGATCCCGGGATTCGTGTTCACCGACTGCCACGCAGGCGTCGCCCAGCAGGGCCCGATGATCCTCTCAGAGACCGGCCGGCTGGTCGGCTTCCTGCCGCTCACCGCCGTGCCGACTCCCGCTCATCGCGCCTTCAACGTCCGCGTTCAGACCTACCAGGGCAAGCCGGTCATGACGTACTTCGTGGGCGCGGTGGTCTCGGCCCACGGCCAGGGCCACTACGAGATCTATGACGAGAAGTACCACCGGGTCGCACAGGTCTACGCCGGCAACGGCTATCAGGGTGATCTCCACGAGTTCCTGCTCACCGATCAGGGCACAGCGCTGTTCACCGCCTACGGAGAAGCGGTTGGCACGTACCCGGGCAGCGGCCGGCGTGGGAACTATTTCTACGGGGTCGTGCAGGAGGTCGACGTCGCGAGCGGCAAGGTCCTCTTCCAATGGCGCTCAGACCAACACGTCGGGCTCGACGAGTCCTACTATCCGCCGCCGGCCAACGCGGCCAGTACCTGGGACTACTTTCACGTCAACGCGATCACGATCGATCCGATCGACAACCACCTCGTGATCTCCAGCCGCAACACCTGCGCCTGCTACAAGGTCCACCGCACGACCGGTCGCGTGATCTGGAAGCTTGGCGGCAAGCAGGGTGACTTTCACATGGGTCCGGGAAGTCGCTTCTATTTCCAGCACGATGTCAACTTGCACCCCGGCGGCGAGATGACGATCTTCGACAACGAGGCCGGCCCGCCGCAGGAGGCCTCGCAGTCACGAGGGCTGGTGCTGGAGATCGACGAGGTCAAGCGGACGGCCCGCCTCAGCACGCAGTTTGACCACACGCCGCCGGTCCTGTCGGATTCGCTCGGCAGCGTCCAGCCGCTGGACAAGCACCACACGTTCATCGGCTGGGGCACCTCGAGCTACTTCACGGAGTACGGGCCCGGCGGCACGGTCCTGTTCGACGGGCACCTGCTGCCCGGAACGTTTTCCTACCGGGCGTTCAAGGAGACCTGGACCGGTACGCCGACGACCCTGCCCAGCCTGTTCGCGACCGGCGACGGCGCGGGCGCCACGCTATACGCCAGTTGGAATTTCGCCACCGAAGTCGCCGGCTGGGTCGTGCTCTCCGGCGATGCCGCCGACCGTCTCGAGGCCATCGGGGTGGCGAAGCTCGCCGGCTTCGAGACCGAGATCTCGCTCCCCCAGGCGCGCAGCTACGTGGCCGTCGAGGCGATCGACCGCACGGGCGCGGTCCTGGGTACATCGACGCCGGTGAAGCTCTAGCGGGCCTCCGCCGGGAGACCTACTACCCGGCGCGCGCCTGCTTGCGGACGACGACGAGCGCGTCGATCTCGTCAGCGAGCGTCCAGCCCGATTCGTCGGCGCCGCGGAAGGTCTCGTCGACGAGCTGCGTCGGGCCCGGCGCGCCGCGGCCGCCCGGCTGGCCGGCGCGGGCGTCGTGGAACGCCGCAAAGCCGCCCGGGGCGACGTGCGCCCGCCACATCTCCCAATCCTTCCGGCAGCCCTCGTAGCTGTGGTCGCCGTCGATGAACACGAGGTCCACCGGGCCGCCGCTCCACGATCGCCCAACGTCCTGGCTGCGTCGCAAGATCCAGCGGACGGTGGGGCCATCGCTGCGCCGCGCGCGGGCGACCGCCAGACGGGAAGCGGTCGCGTTGGCCCAGGCACCCTGCGGCAGCGCCGCCCAGCGCGTCTCGACCGAGTAGGGGTCGACGAGCACGAGCTCTGACCCCGGCCCCATCGCCTGGACCAGGACGACTGCCGAGGAACCCTCGTAGACGCCGAGCTCGACGACCCGGCGAGCGCCGCTGGCCAGCCGGGCGAGGGTGGCGGCTTCGCCGCCGGAGTGCATCGTCCGCGGCGGGATCAGGCCCGCGCCCAACGCGACCGCGCGCAGCCGGGGATCGTCGCGCCAGCGGTCCGGTGTCAGTCGTCGCAGGGTCTGGGGCAGCGGCATCGCGCGCCCAGGCTAGCGTGGCGTGACCGAAGCGGATAAGCGTCCATATGCGACGCTTATCCGCTTCGCACCGTCACAGCTCTGTGACGAGCAGCCCGTAGATGGCGCAGTCCGATCGTCAGTGACGGGCATGCTCCTGGCGCCGCGTCCAGTCGCGCAGCTCACGCTCGAACCGATCCCAGTCGATCATCGGGATGCCGGCGGGCGGCGGCGGCGGCGTGCGATCGAACGGCTCGCGGCCGTCGGGCGGATCGTCCTGATCCGATCCGCGTGACAGCCATGCGGCAAATGCGGATGCGATCACCCCGGCCGCGAATGCCGCGACTGCCGGAGTCGGGTGACCGTCGACGATCGCAACGCCGCCGACGGCGTACAGCGTCAGCGCCGCGATCAGCAGCCGCCGCAGCTCGGGCGCCGGCACATGGCGGCGCGGAGCGCGGACCGACGCACTGATCACGATCGCAGCGATCAGTGCCAACGCGACCGAGCTGTTCTCGACCAGCGGCACCACCACCTCCATGATGGCGCGTGGTCGCCGAAAATCAACGGCAATCCGGGGCGGCGCAGAGCTGACCCGAGCGCATCGCGCTCAGACGACCAGCCCGTGGCGCATCGTGTTCTCCGAGATCGCGCGCTGGGAGACGAACTGCAGCAGGTAGTCGGGTCCGCCGGCCTTCAGCCCGGTCCCGGACAGGCGGTTGCCGCCGAACGGCTGGCGGCCGACCATCGCGCCGGTGATCCCGCGGTTGACATAGAGGTTGCCGACCGGCGTTCGCTCGCGGACGTGTCGGATCGTCCGTGGGTCACGGGAGAACAGGCCGCCCGTCAGCGCGAACGACAGATCGTCGACGATCTCGCAGGCGTGCTCGACGTCGCGGACGCGTTGCACGGCCAGCAGCGGGCCGAAGATCTCTTCGGCGAGCACCGGCGAGTCGTCGGGCAGGTCGCCGACGACGGTCGCCGGGCAGAACCAGCCGTCGGCGCCGTCGGGGACGGGCGCCTGCGCGATCACGGCGCCGTCGGCGGCGGCCAGTTCGCGATAGCGACCGACGCGTTCCATCGCCTCACGTTCGATCACCGGCGGAACGTCGGTCTCCAGCGCCTGGGCCTGGCCGACGAGCAGCACGCCGGCGGCGCCCGCCAGCCGTCGCGACAGCTGATCGGCGATCGCCTCGTCGACCAGTACGCGCGAGGCCGCCGAGCACTTCTGCCCGGCGAACGCGAACGCCGAGTGCACGATCGCCGGGACCGCCTCGTCGAGATCGGCGTCGGCGGCGACGATCACGCAGTTCTTGCCGCCCAGCTCGGCCACGACCTGTTTGAAGTGACGCTCGGAGGTCTCGGCCGCGGCCGACACGATCGACCGGCCGACCGGCAGCGAGCCGGTGAACGCGATCACGTGCACGCGTGGATCGCGCACCAACGCCTCGCCGGTGTCGCCCTCGCCCGGCAGCAGCGACACCGCCGCTGCGGGCACCCCGCCGGCCCGCAACGCCTGGACGAGCCGGAGCGCGAGCGCGGGCGACTGCTCGGCGGGCTTGAGCACGACCGCATTGCCGGCCGCCAGCGCCGCCGAGCTCATCCCGCACGGAATCGCCAACGGAAAGTTCCACGGGGAGATCACCGCGACGACCCCGCGCGGCGCGTACACCAGCTGGTTGCGCTCGCCGGGCAACTGCAGCAGCTGACGCCCGTGGTCGAGCTCGATCGCGCCGCGGGCGTAGTACTCCAGGAAGTCGATCGCCTCACACACGTCCGCGTCCGCCTCGGGCCACGGCTTGGCGCACTCGCGGACCTCGAGCGCGGCAAGCTCCAAGCGGCGCTCGCGGATCCAGTCGGCCGCCCGCAGCAGCGCCGCCGCGCGCTCGGAGACCGGCACCGCGCGCCACTGCGCGGCGCCGCGCTCAGCCTCGGCGACCGCGGCGGCGACCTCGTCACGGCTCGCGGCGGCCGCCTCGGCGACGACGCGCGCCGGCGCGCCCGGGTCGGTCGACGCAAGCTCGGAGCCGCTGCGAGCGCCGTCGCCGACCAGCACCGGCACCGGGACGGGCAGCGACCGGTCGACGTCGGCGATTGCACCGTCGAGCCCGGCGCGAACCGACGCACGGCGCAACTCGAGGATCGGCTCGTTGCGGAACGGTTCGAGCGTCGTCACGGCGCCGCCAACAGCTCGTCGATCGGGACCCCGGCCGCCTGCGCGCTGAGGAAGCTGTCATTGCTCGTGTTCTCGAGCAGCCGCCGGACGAGGTACGCCATGCCCGCCACGAGGTCGCCGACCGGGCAGTACGCCCGGACCCGGAAGCCGCCGGCGGCCAGCGCGCGCCCGAGCTCGTCTCCAAGTCCGCGCAGTACCTGGAGCTCGAGCTCAGCGTCAGCGCCGCCGCGGACGCGGTTATAGGCGATCGCCTGCGCGACCGAGCGCAGGTTATGTGACGCGATCGCGACTCGGACCGCCGGCCGCGCGTCCAGCAGCGTCCGCGTGAGCGCCTCGAAGTTGCGGTCGCAGTCCCGTTTGTCGGTGAACACCGGCACCTCCCATCCGTGCTGGCAGGCCTGCACGAGCTCATGATCCCAGTAGGCGCCCTTGACCAGCCGCACGGTCAGGGGCGGCCGGCGGTCGGCGCGGCCGGTCCAGTCGAGGATCTGCCGCAACTGCGCAGGCGAGTCACGTAGGTAGGCCTGAAGGACGAGACCGGCGGACGGCCCGTCGGCGAACTCCGGTTCCGACAGGACCTCCAGCACCAGCCCGAGCACGGCGTCGCGAGAGTCCAGCGACTCCATGTCGATGTGCAGATGGGCGCCGAGTCGGTCGGCCTCGCGCAGCAGCGGACGCAGGCGCCCGGCCGCGTCACGGCGGCCGCGGTCAGGGGCATCGGGACGCAGCAGCGGCGTCAGCGCCGAGATCTTCACGCACACGTTCGCGCGCGGCAGCGGGCCGCTCGCGTCGGCTTGCAGCGCGGGACGGTGCGGCCAGCCCGGCGCGGCCTGCGAGAGCACCGTCAGCGCGTCGTGGCAGCGAGCGGCATAACGGTCGGCCTCGGCCTGCGTGACGGTGGCCTCGCCAAGCAGGTCGACCGAGCTGGCGACGCCGTCGCCCCATAGGTGGCGCAGCGTCGACAGCGCCGCCTGCGGGCTCTCGCCGACGATGAACCGGTGGGCGAGATGCCGGACGCCGCCGGCGGCGGCGGCGCCGAGGGCGGCGCGTCCCGCGCGCGTGCCCGACACCCGCATCGCCGCCGTGATCGGCGGCGGCGTGTCCGACAGCTCGTCCAAGAAGCCGATCAGGTGACGGGCGAGATCGTCCAGCGAGCGACACGCCGGGGCGACGTCGACAAACCGGAAGAGCGCCGCGCGCAGCTGGTCATCCGATGTGGCGAGCTCCATCGCGCGGGCATCCAGCGCTTTCAACGGCTGGCGCGCGGTCGACGGAAACGCCGCGGCCAATCGGGCCCCGACCGAATGCAACTCGCGCTCGATCTCGATTTCGGCAGCAGGTTCGGCGCTCACCCGATCACGCTCGCCGGTGTGTCGGTGCCCAAGACCTGCGTCGGAGCGGTGCGCGTGATCGCCTCCCAGCCGCTGTCACGCTCGCGCTCGCGCCGCTCGACCGCACCCCCGCCGCGGACCCCGAACAGGCGTTTGGCGTAGATCAGATAGATGACGACCGCTAGGTTGATGACAAAGCCGATCAGCTTCAACGGCGACACCCCCTCGTGCAGCTCGTAGATCTCGAACGGCAACAGCACCGTGGTCGCGACGAACGTCAGGTACTCGGCCCAGCGCCTGCCGTGCCACAGGCCGATCGCCTCGACGCCCTCCAGCAGCGCATAGCACAAAAGCGCGATCCCGGCCTCGATCAGGGTGCCCTTCGACAGCGTGAACAGTCGGTCGAGATCACGGACGATCCCGACGTGGCCGGTCGTGGACACCGGCCCGCCGGCGATCGCAGTCTGCAGCGCGGTGACGATCTGGTAGAAGCGGTCGTGGAGCTTGGCGCGGTCGGCGGCGAACGCGAGCACGGCGATCCCGAGCAGCGACAGGATCATGAAGTGCAGCACCCGGTCGACAGCGATCAGCCGCAGCACCACCCGGTCGTGCAAGGCCTTGCCCCGCAGCGGCAGCTCCTGCTCGGCGGGGGCGGCCCTGACCGCGGGCGACGGGCCGGGCAGCGGCACCCACGCGTCGCAGCGCACGCAGCGGTACCACGTGGTCGCGTCGAACCGCCGGGCGACGGCCGCGCGGGCGACGTGCGCCGGGACGGTGGCGGGATCGATCAGCACGTGGCCGCGCACGCCGCAGGCCACGAGCTCGAAGTCGAGGTGGCGGCGCTTGCGGGGATGCCGGGTGCCCGGGGTCGGCGCCATGCCTGCACGCTACCCAGTAGCTCCACCGACCCCTAAGATGGGAGCCGATGGGTCGCACGCGCACGGCCGCGCCCGCGCTCGCTGCGCTGGTCGCCGGACTGATTGTCGGCTGCGGTTCGAGCGGCTCGGTGACGAGCTCGTCGACCAAGGCGGCGCCAGCGACGAGGACCGTGACGCACACGGCCACCGCGCACCACTCGACGACGTCAGCGTCGACATCGACGTCGACGTCCACGTCGACCGCTGGGTCGCCGACGCCGTCGGTGCGCACGACCTCCCCGGAGGTCTCGATCTGCCGCGCCGCCGGCGTCAAGATCAGCTATCTCGGCGGCCAGGGCGCGACCGGCCACGGCCTGCTCGGGTTTGCGATGCAGAACACGGGCAGCGCCTCGTGCACGACGCTCGGCTACCCCGGCATCCAGTTTCTGTCCAAGCGCGGTGCCGCGCTGCCGACCCACGACACGCGGACGACGACCGACTTCTTCGGCACGACCAAACTGGCCCAGCTGACCGTCGCGCCCGGCCAGTCGGCCTCGTTTCGGCTCGGCGTCTCACACGGCTCGGCGTCGCCGAACGGATGCGTGACCGCCGGCTACGTGCAGGTCATCCCGCCGAACGACACGTCGACCGTGCGGATCGCGATTCCCGGCGGCGTCTACGAGTGCGGCGGCGCCGTGACGGTCTCGCCGATGCAGCCGGGCGACAGCGCCTACCACTGAGGGCATCAGCGCAGGCGAAAGCGCACGAGCTCGCCGTCGTCGTCCTCGACGACCTCGCCGTCGGCGACCAGCAGATCGAGGTGACCCAGCACCTCCGACAGTGTCAGGAACGCCTGCGTGACGGCGACGTTGGCCCACATCAAGGTCGCCAGCTCATACGCGCTCCGCGGCCCGGACTCCAGCAGGCCGGCGATCTTGCGCGCGCGGCGGTCGGTCATCCGCAGCCGCTCGTCGATCAGGGCCACGTGGTCGGTCACGGGCGGGCCGTGGCCGCCGAGCACGAGCTGGGCGTCGAGTGCCCGGGTCGCGCGCAGCGAGGCGTTGTAGGTCTGAAGCGCATGCGGACGTTCGACGACCCCGGCGGGCGCGTCCAGCGGCCGTGACATCAGCGGATTGGACGAGATCCGTGACAGCAGGTGATCGCCCCCGATCACGATCCGGCGCGCCGGATCGTGCAGGATCACGTCCGACGGGCTGTGGCCGGGACGATGCAGCGCCGTCAGCGACCGAGCGGCGAGCTGCAGCCCGCTCCCGTCGTGCAACGGGAGGTCGACCTCGCCGCTGGAGCCGAACGCCCGGTATGCGGCGGCACCGACGCTGAGTGCGGTCGCGAGGTTGTCCGGCACCCCGTGGCGGCGCATCAACGTCATCGCGAACGCGTCGTCGGCGCCCGCGGCGGCCGAGAAGTGGCGGAGGTAGCCGGCGAGCTCGTGCCAGGCGGCGACGCGGGCACCCGAGCGGCGGGCGAGGATCCCCACCAGCCCGAGGTGGTCCATGTGCTGGTGGGTGAGCACGATCAGCTCGAGGTCCTCGATCCGGTGGCCGAGCGCCGCCAGACCCGTTTCGAGCTCGTCGAGCGACGTGCCGGAGTTGGGACCGGTGTCGATCAGCGTCAGCGGCTCGTCCTCGATCAGGTAGCAGTTGACGCGCCCCACCAAAAACGGGGTCGGCAGCGCGATCGCGTGGATCCCCTCGGCGGCGGCTCGCTCCCAGGCCGTCCGCTCGTCCGGCGCCGGCTCGGCGGCCCCGCCGCCCGTGTCGGCGCTCACGACCGGATCAGCCCGAGCACCTCGTCACGTTTCTCGGCCATGTGCTCGGGTGAGCGCAGCGACTCCAGGCACAGGCGCAACAGCGGCTCGGTATTAGATGAGCGGACGTTGAAGTGCCAGTCGTCGTAGTCGATCGAGATCCCGTCGAGATCGGTGCGCCGGCCATCCTGGTAGCGCTCGGCGATCGCGTCGAGCTTGCCCTGCTGGTCGGCGACCTCCGAGTTGATCTCGCCGGAGATGAAGTACGTCGACCGGTAGGGCTCCAGCAGCTCCGACATCGTCACCCCCCGGATCGACAGCAGTTCGAGGATCAGCAACGCCGGCAGCGTCCCCGAGTCCGCGCAGTAGAAGTCACGGAAGTAGTAGTGCCCGGACACCTCGCCGCCGAACACGGCGCCCTCGGATCGCATCCGCGTCTTGAAGAACGCGTGTCCGACGCGGTTCATCAGCGCCTTGCCCCCGACCCGGGCGGCGGTGTCGGCGACCGCGCGGCTGGCGCGGACGTCGAACAGGACCGTCGCACCTGGATTCTTCTCGATCATCGACTCCGACATCAAGGCGGTCAGGAAGTCGCCGTCGACGAACCGGCCGGTCTCGTCGATGAAGAAGCAACGGTCGGCGTCGCCGTCCCAGGCGATCCCGAGATCGGCGCCGCGCTCGATCACCTCGCCCATGATGAACTCGCGGTTCTCGGGCAACATCGGGTTGGGCTCGTGGTCGGGGAAGTTGCCGTCCGGCGTGAAGTACGCCTCGATCAGCTCCAGGCCGAGCGGCTCCAGTAGCGGGCCGACCATCGGCCCCGCCATCCCGTTGCCGCCGTCGACCACGACCTTCATCGGTTTGATCGCCCCGGCGTTGATGAACCCGAGCGCCGCGCGCTGGAAGTCTGAGTAGATGTCGACGTCGGTGACCGTGCCGGGAGCCGCGGCGGGGTCGCCGAGCCCGGCCGCGATCCGATCGCGGACCTCCGCGAGGCCGGCGTCTCCCGACAGCGCCAGCGCGCCGCGGCTGACCAGCTTGGCGCCCGTGTATCGCTTCGGGTTGTGCGACGCGGTGCACATCAGGCCACCGTCGAGCTGCCGGGAGCCGACGAGGAAGTAGAGCATCTCGGTCCCGACCTGGCCGGCGTCGAGTACCGTCGCGCCTTCGGCGACCATCCCGTTGCGGTACGCGGCGGCCATCTCGGGCGCCGTCAGGCGCATGTCACGGCCGAGGCCGAGGGTCAGCCGCGACGTCGGCTTGTCCTCGAGCGCGCCGATCACCCGTGCGAACGAGCGGCCGATCTGATGGGCGGTGTCGGCGTCCAGATCGTCGCCGTAGACGCCGCGGATGTCGTATGCCTTGAAGATCTCAGGGTGGGCTTGAGCGGTCACGATCAGATCATGCCTGATAATCGGCCGCCGTGAAACCGAGCGTGGCGATCCTCTGCGGCGGGCGTGGCGCCCGGCTGCAGGAGCACACCCAGTCAATTCCCAAGCCGCTCGTCCAGGTCGGCGGGAGGCCGATCCTCTGGCACGTGATCTCGATCTACATCAGCCAGGGGTTCACCGAGTTCGTGCTGCTGACCGGCTATCGCGGCGACCGGATCGCATCGTTCGCTGCGGACAGCCCGTGGCCTCCCGATGTGCGGATCCGCTGCGTCGACACCGGCGAGGACACCCCGACGGGCGGTCGTCTGCACCGAGCCGGGGAGCTGCTGGAGCGCGACCGCTTCTGTCTGGCCTACGCCGACGCGGTCGCCGACGTCGACCTGGGAGCGCTGATCGATCACCACGATCAGGCCGGCGCGGCGGCGACGATGGCGGTCGTGCGGCCGCGCTTGCCGTTCGGGGTCGCGCGGCTCAGTGGCGACGGCGAACGTGTCGACGGCTTCGACGAGAAGCCGGTGTCAGAACACTGGATCAACGCCGGTTTCTTCTGCGTGGAGCCGTCGGTGCTGCCGCTGCTGTCCGATCGCTCGGTGCTCGAGCGCGAGCCGCTGTCGGCGTTGGCCCGCGACGGCCGGTTGTCCGCGTACCGCCACCACGGGTTCTGGCACTGCATGGACACCTACAAGGACGCGGTCGCGCTCAACGACCTGTGGGACGCAGACACGGCCGCCGCCCCGTGGCTGGCCGCTGCGCCGGTCGGATGACGGACGCCGGCTCGCTGCGGGGACGCGCGGTGCTCGTGACCGGCGCCGACGGCCTGATCGGCTCACATCTGAGCCGCGCGCTGCTGGAGGCGGGCGCCGACGTGATCGTCGTGCGCCGGGACCGGCCGCCGATCAGCGGCTTGGAGCTGCAGGGCATCGATGACCGCGTCCATGCGGTCGCCGGCGACATCTGTGACGAGGGACTGATCGCCCGCACGCTGGCCGAGTACGAGGTCGCCGACGTCTTCCATCTGGCGGCCCAGACGCTCGTCGGCGTCGCCAGCCGAGCGCCGCGGTCGACGTTCGAGACCAACGTCCGCGGGACCTGGGTGGTGCTGGAGGCCTGTCGCGCGCATGGCGTCGAGAGCGTGATCGTCGCCTCCAGCGACAAGGCCTACGGCCGCCACGAGCGACTGCCGTATACCGAGGATGCGGCGCTCACGCCGGTCTACCCGTACGACGTCTCCAAGGCCGCCGCCGACCTGATCGCCCGCTCCTACTGGCACACGTTCGAGCTACCGGTGGCGGTCACGCGGCTGGCCAACGTCTACGGGGGAGGCGACCTGAACCGCTCCCGGCTGATCCCTGAGACGATCGGCGCGGCGCTGCACGGACGGGCGCCGGTGCTGCGGTCCGACGGCTCGCCCGAGCGCGACTTTCTCTACGTCGACGATGCCGTCGCCGCCTACCTGGCGATCCGCGGGGCGCTCAGCTCGGCGCAGCCCGGCGTCCGCGGCGAGCCGTTCAACGCGGGCTCGGGCGGGGCGCACCGGGTCGGCGACGTCGTCTCGCTGATCTGTCGTCTGACCGGCTCGGACGTCACGCCGGAGATCGGTGGAGCGGGGGTGCCGGCCGCCGAGATCGATCGCCAGTGGCTCGACAGCGCCAAGCTCGCGCAGCTGACCGGGTGGCGAGCTGAGACGACCCTCGAAGATGGGCTGATGCGGACGATCGATTGGTACCGCGATCATTGGGACGGACTGGCCCGGCTCCTATAGTTACGCCGGATGTCAGGACATTCCAAATGGGCTTCGATCAAGCATAAGAAGGCGGTCGTCGACCAGCGCCGCGGCCAGGCATTCACGAAGCTGACGCGGGCGATCACCGTCGCCGCCCGTGAGGGCGGAGGCGACATCGAGGGCAATCCGTCGCTGGCGCTGGCCGTCCAGAAGGCCCGTGACGCGTCGATGCCGAAGGACAACATCGAGCGCGCGATCGCCAAGGGCACCGGCGAGGGCGTCGACGCTGACCAGATCGAGGCCGTGCTGTACGAGGGCTACGGTCCCGGCGGCGTGGCCCTGCTGATCGAGGCGCTGACCGACAACCGCAACCGCACCTCGGCCGACATTCGCCATGCGCTCTCCAAGCACGGCGGCAGCCTCGGCGAGCCCGGCTCGGTCTCCTACCTGTTCGACAAGACCGGCGTGATCGTCGTCGACGCCTCGCGGTACGACGAGGAGGACCTTCTGATCGCGATCGACGCCGGCGCGCAGGACATCTCGCTCGACGACGACGTGTTCGAGATCATCTCCGAGCCCAGCGACCTTGGCGCGGTGCGTGGTGCGCTGGCCGAGGCGGGGATCGAGATCGAGTCGGCCGACGTCACCCAGCGGCCGACGGCACGCGTGCCGGTGCAGGAGTCCGACGCGGTCAAGCTGCTGAAGCTGATCGACATGCTCGAGGAGTCAGACGACGTCAACGCGGTCCACGCGAACTTCGACGTCGACGCCGACGTGCTCGAGAAGCTCGCCGGGTGACGCCCGCCGCCACCTGAAGAGCCGGTGAAGAGTTGGGTCCACGGCCCGCCGTCGAGCCGCCGTGCCGCTACCCTCCGGCAGCGTTCATGCGAAAGACATTCTCCATTCTCTGCATCGCAGTCGCCATCGGCGGCATCGTGGCGGGTTGCGGCTCATCGTCGAGCAAGAGCGCGAGCACGGCTGCGGGCGTCGTCCTCGCCCCGTCCGGCGGCGCCACCTCGGCCGCGGCGACCTCAACGTCGTCGTCGTCCTCGGCGGCGGCGACGACGACCTCGTCGACGTCCTCGTCCAGCGTCAAGCTCCCGACCGCGTTCAACACCGAACCGAAGATCAAGTCGCCGGGCGGCACGGCGCCCAAGAAGCTCGTCGTGAAGAACCTGATCACCGGCACCGGTCCGAAGCTGACGTCGCCGAGCAGCACGATCACGATCGCCTACGTCGGGGCGCTGTACTCCAACGGCACGGTGTTCGATTCCTCGTGGAAGGACGAACCGAGCACCCATACGATCTCGCAGGCGGCGTCGGGGTTCGTGCCCGGCTTCGAGCAGGGCCTACTCGGGATGAAGGTCGGCGGCCGGCGTGAGCTGATCATCCCGCCGAGCCTCGCCTACGGCAGCAAGAAGGAAGGCTCGATCCCGCCCAACTCGACGCTGATCTTCATCGTCGACCTGCACTCGATTTCCTAGCGCGGTACAGCGGCGTCGGGCCGGCAACGCCCTTGAGTCGGTGGCGGCCGGCGAACGACCAATCGAACTGCTCTGCACAGGCGTCGCGGACCTCGGCGGTGCACAGCACGGAGTCCGGCCGCGCGGCGCCGGTCACGCGGCTGGCGACGTTGACGGTGTTACCGAAGTAATCGCCCGCGCGGAGCGTGACCGCGCCGAACCCGATCCCCGCGCGCAGGCTCGGCAGGTCCTCGGCGGCCACCGCGTCGACGAGCTCCAGCGCGACCGCGACGATCGGCGCCGGCTCCGGTGAGACGAACATCGCCGCGTCGCCGATCGTCTTGACCAGCCGCACCGGCGGGCGCACGGTGTCGGCTGCCAGCCGGCCCAGCCGCCCGGCGACCGATCCGACCTCGCCGACGGCGAGCTCAGAGCCCAACCGCGTGAACCCGACCAGGTCAGCGAAGCAAATGCACAGCTGCTGCTCGGGCGGCTCGCCGGTGGCAAGCTCGCGACGGCCGAGCATCCCGCGCCGGACGGCGTCACGCAGGTGGGCGTTGAAGGCCGAGACGAGGATCGGCTCGGCCGCCGGCGTCAGCTGCTCGGCCAGCTGGGCGAAGCGCAGCGCGACCTCCTCCTCGGAGTCGCCCTTGCGCAGGAACGTCTGCAGGAACGATGCCGTAATCGTCGCCGCCAACCGTGACATGCCCTCCCCGAGCACCGCGGTGATCTCGATGATCGCGTCCTCGGAGAAGCCCGCATCGAGGAACATCTTGGTCGAGCGGGCGGCCTCGATATCGGTCTCGGAGAAGACGCGCTCATCGACCCGGGGTTCGGTGAGCCCGACGCGCCTGCGCATCCGCACCAGCACGTCGGCCGGCAGACCGGAGCGCTGCTCGATCTCACGCGCCGAATGGGTCCCGCCGAGCGTCCGGTCGACCGGCAGCAGCGCCAGCCGATTCTCCGCGACCGCAACCCGCAGCTCCTGCTCGGAGAAGCCGTCGTCGGCCAACAGCCGCAGCAGCTTGCGTCGCTGCTCGCGCTCGGAACCGTCCAGCCCGGCCAGCCACTGGTCGTCGTCGAAGTCCACCGTTTCATCCTGCCCGATGTCAGGGCCGTTCGCTACCATCGCCTGCTCGTTCTCGCGGGCGCTCGCCTTGTGTTTCCCGTTCCCGCCCAGCTGACCTGATGGAAGGAACTTCTGAGTTGCTTTCGATCCTGATGCCCGTCTACAACGAGCGCGAACGCGTCGAGCGGGCGATCGCCGAGGTGCTCGCCACCGAGCTGCCGACCGACTTCGAGCTGATCCTCGTCGACGACGGCTCGACCGACGGCACCACCGAGATCCTGCGCGCGGGCGACTGGGGGGCGAACGTCAGGCTGTTCGAGCACGGGCACAACCAGGGCAAAGGCGCCGCGATCCGGACTGCGCTGGGCGAGGCCCGCGGCGAGTTCGCCGCGATCTTCGACGCCGACCTGGAGTACGACCCCGCCGACCTGGGGGTGCTGATGCCGCCGCTGCTGGAGGGTAAGACGAACGCGTGCTTCGGCGTGCGGGTGTTCGACGGTTACACGAGCCATTCGTTCATGTTCGTGATGGGCAACAAGGGCGTCACGCTGGCGTGCAACGTGCTGTTCAACGTGTATCTGCACGACATCATGACCTGCCACAAGATGATCCGGACCGAGCTGTTTCGCCGCTTGGACCTGGAGTCGAACGGGTTCGCGATCGAGCCCGAGATCACCGCCCGGTTGGTCCAGCACCACGAGAAGATCTTCGAGGTCCCGGTCCACTACCGGGCGCGCTCGTCCGACGAGGGTAAGAAGCTGACCGCACGCGACGGCTTCCGCGTGATCGGCACGCTGCTGAAGCTGCGCTTGCAAGGCGGCTGACGAGTAGCCGACGCCGTCAGTCCGACGCTCTAATATCGCCCCCCGATGTCAGCCGTCGACCTGCCGCATCAGCGGCGCTCCAAGACGCCCGGCGACTCCGGAGGCGCCAGCGACTCGGACGGCGGCTCCGCGGGTGTCCTACAGCGCACGGTGCGCTCGACGGCCGTCTGGTCGGTGCTCGTCTGCATCGTGTTGGGCGCGCTGTCGGCAGCGGTGCTGCCGACCGTCCCCAGCTACGACCCGTGGTCGTGGATCGTCTGGGGCCGCGAGATCACCGACCCGCACATCAGCTTCATCATCTCGGGCGGTCCGTCCTGGAAGCCGCTGCCATTTGTGTTCACGACCGTCTGGGGCGCGTTCGGCTCAGCGGCGCCGACGCTGTGGGTGATCACCGCCCGGATCGGCGGTCTGCTCGGGCTCGTCGCCGCCTGGCGGCTGGCGTACAAGCTGGCCGGCAGCACCGACGGGGAACGCGGCGGACTGATACCGGGGGTTTCCGCCGGCGTGATCGCGGTGGCGGGCGTACTGCTGACCCAGGACTGGTTCTACTACTTCCTGCACGGCACCTCCGAGACGCTGCTGATCGGCTGCTCGCTGTGGGCGGTGGATCGGATCGTCGAGGGCAAGCGGATTCAGGCGTGGTGGCTGATGGTGGCCGCGACCTGGATCCGGCCCGAGTGGCTGGCGCCCGAGGTTCTGTATGGCGCCTGGCTGATCTGGCGGTACCCGAAGTTCCGAACCTGGCCGATGCTGGCGATGTTCGGGCTCGGACTGGCTTCGTTCCCGATCGCCTGGTTCGTGCCGCCGTGGATCGGGTCCGGAGACGCGTTCCTGGCGGCCTCGCACGCGGCCGAGTACAACGGCAACCTCGGGCCGCATCCGTTCATCGCGGTGAACTCCCGCGGGATCAACGACCAGGTACTGCCGATCCTTGCGTTCGGGATCGCCGGCGTCGTGATCGGAGCGCTGAAGGACCGGCGCGGGATCGTGCTGGGGCTCGGACTCGGCGTCGTTCTGTACTACGTCGTGGTCGTCGTCGAGACGCTCAAGGGGTACCCGGGCCTGGAGCGGTTCTTCCTGCCGGCGGCATCGCTGATCTGCGTGCTCGGCGGCTACGGGATGGTCCGGCTCGCGCAATTGGCTCGTGAGATCGTCTCGGCGCGGATGACGACCGCCAACGCCGGTGCGATCGCCGGCGTCGCGACGTTCGTCGTACTCGCGGGCGCGTCGGTGCCATTCATCACGACTCGCATCAGCGAGGCGCGCGCCGCCTTTCCGCAGGCGTCGCTGGCGGTGACGACCTCCAACCAGATGACGAAGGTGGCCGCGGCAGTCGGCGGGCGCAACGGCGTCTTCCCCTGCAAGACGAGCTTCTCGGCCGTCAATCACGGAGTCCAGTCCGAGATGGCGTGGAAGCTCAAGGTTCCGCTGGAGCGCGTCGGCACGGTGATGTCACAGCCCGGTGTTGACTTCATCGGGCCGCACAACTCGGTGACCGGCTCGCCGGCGCCGGTCGACCCGCGCCTGAACCACCACCAGGTGCTCGCCCGCGTCGACGGCTGGCTGGTGCTGCGCCAGACGACGCTCGGGCTGCCGCAGGGCTGCGACGGGCGCTGAGCGTCCGGGTGCGACCGGGCGACCGGCGGCGGGCAGGCGTCCGGGGCGCTGCGGAGAATGTGTGAAGCATGCTCGTCCTCGGGATCGACCCAGGCACCGCCTCGACCGGCTTCGGCCTCGCCGGCCGCGATGGCTCGCGGCTGCGGGCCGTCGAGCAGGGGATGATCGCCACCCGCCGCGGAGTCGCGCCCGAACGGCGGCTGGCCGAGATCTACGCCCGGATCTGCGAGCTGTTGGAGCGCCACCGCCCCGACGCGATGGCGATCGAGGAGCTCTACTTCGGCGCCAACGTGCAGACGGCGTTCGCGGTTGGGCAGGCCCGCGGAGTGGTCCTGCTGGCGGCGGGACAGCGCGGGATACCCGCCCGCTCGTATACGCCCCAGCAGGTCAAGTCGGCCGTCTGCGGTTCAGGTCACGCGCCCAAGCAACAGGTCGGGCGGATGGTCGCGCGGCTGCTCGCGCTCGATGCGGTTCCGAGCCCGGACCATGTCGCCGACGCGCTCGCGGTCGCGATCTGCGAGCTCAACGCCGCGCCGCTGGCACGGACCATCGACCTCGCCGGCGACCGCACCCGGGGTGCGGTCGCGGCCGGCGCCGGGCTGCGCCGCCGCGAGGTGCCCGACGCACTCGCGGCGCTGGCCAGGGGAGAGCGATGATCGCGCTGATCTCCGGCCGGGTCGTCGTGCGACGGCCGGACCATGTGATCGTCGACTGTGGCGGCGTCGGCTACCGGCTGGCCGTGTCGGCGGAGACGCTGCGTCACGTGCCGGCGATCGGCAACGACGTGTCGCTGCACGCCCATCTGGTCGTGCGAGACGACGCGCTGGCGCTGTACGGGTTCGCATCGGAGACCGAGCGGGACCTGTTCCTGATGCTGCTCGGCGTGCAGACGGTCGGGCCGAAGATGGCGCTCGCGGTCCTCTCGGGCGCGCCGCCGCGCGAGTTGCTGGCGGCCGTCGCCGCCGGCGACGTGTCACGGTTGCGTGCGCCCGGCGTCGGCAAGCGCACGGCGGAGCGGATCATCGTCGAGTTGCGCGAGAAGGTGGCGTCGACCGTCGCCGACGACGAGATCTCGGTCACGCGCGCCGAAAACCCCCGTTCGGTGGCGCGTGACGCGCTGGCCGGGCTCGGCTACGGCTCAGACGAAATCGAGTCGCTGCTGAACGGCGCCGACGGCGACTCGGCCGAGCAGCTGATCTCCCAGGCCCTGCGGAGCGCTCGACGATGAGCACTGCGCCGCCACGCCTGCAGGATCCGGCGCCGGCGCCCGGTGAGGACCCGGACGACGATCGTTCGCTGCGGCCGCGGCGGCTGCAGGACTTCGTCGGCCAGGAGGGGATCCGTGAACAGCTGGCGGTCTCGATCACCGCGGCGCTGAGGCGCGGCGAAGCGCTCGATCACGTGCTGCTGGCCGGACCGCCGGGCCTGGGCAAGACCTCGCTGGCGCAGATCATCGCCGCCGAGCTCGATGCGCCGTTCACGCAGACCGCCGGCCCGGCGCTGGAGCGCAAGGGCGACATCGCCTCCTACCTGACCAGCCTTGAGCCGGGAGCCGTGTTCTTCGTCGACGAGATCCACCGGCTGCCACGGGCGCTGGAGGAGACGTTCTATCCGGCGATGGAGGACGGGATCCTGCCGTTCACGGTCGGTCAAGGCGCGGGCGCGAAGATCGTGACGCTGCCGCTGCCGCCGTTCACGCTGATCGGGGCGACGACCCGCTCGGGCCTGTTGACGACGCCGCTGCGCGATCGTTTCGGGATCCAGCACCGGCTCGAGCACTACCAGCCCGAGCAGTTGGCTCAGATCGTGCGGCGCTCGGCGGGGCTGCTCGGGGTCTCGATCGAAGATGACGGCGCGGTCGCGATCGCGCGCCGCAGCCGCGGCACGCCGCGGGTCGCCAACCGGCTGTTGCGACGCGTCCGTGACTACGCCGAGGTCCGCCACGGCGGCGTCGTCACCGACGAGATCGCCGGCTCGGCGCTGGACATGCTCGAGGTCGACGACCAGGGTCTCGATCGCCTCGACCGCGAGATCCTGCACGCGATCTGCGACAAGTTCGGCGGCGGCCCGGTCGGCCTCTCGACCCTGGCGGTCGCGGTCGGCGAGGAGCAGGACACGATCGAAGACGTCTACGAGCCCTACCTGCTGCAGTGCGGCCTGATCGAGCGCACCCCGCGCGGCCGGGCTGCGACCCGACGAGCCTACGAGCACCTCGGGCGCAAGACACCCGGCCCACTCACGTTGCTCTGAAAAGCAAATCTGCACCCTCCCCGTGCGGAGCACTGTGCACATGAAGCTCTTGCTAAGAGCGGGGCGCGGCGCGCGGGCGCGTGTCTATCCTGGGCCTGACCGATGAGCCATGAGCATTACTTCATCTGCCCGCACTGCGGCAACCGCTCGATGGGCACCGACCGCAATGCCGGCTTCCGGCGTGAGGCTCGTGGCTGCGAGAAGTGCGGCTTCGCGTACCTGTTCGAACTGCTCGACGACTACTACCCGGCCCCGAACGCGGCGTTCTTCGCCTGCGACGGCGACGGCCGGATCGTCGACTGCGGCCGCGGCTCGTTCGAGCTGACGGGTCTCAAGACCGAACAGGTGATGGGCCGTCCGGTGGCCGACGTGCTCGGTCTCCGGTTCGACGACGGATCCGATCACGTCGGGACCGCGCTCGAGTGGGAGGTGCGGGTCAAGAACAAGGCCGTCCAGGTCAACGCCGAGCATGATCTGCCGGCGCGCGCGGTGGCCGACATCTTTCCCGCGTACGATGACGACGAGGGGGGCGTGCTGGTCGTGCTGACGCCCACCAACAACCACTGACACGATTTGCATTAAGGTGGGCCCACCCGCCCCACCCGGCCGGTCCGCGCCCCGCGCCGCCCGCCCCGCCCGTCGCTTGCGCCGCGGGCCGGAAGCGGACCCGATCCGGCCCCGGCGCCCACGCCCTTTAGCATCCACCTGTCCTGATGTCTGACCGAAAGCGCCACGGCCTCGTTCTGCTGCTCGTGCTCGGCCTGTTGGCCGCCTCGGCCGTGGCGATCGCGCTGAAGCCGACGCTGCTCGGCCTGGACCTCAAGGGCGGGGTGCAGCTCACCTACAAGGCGGCGCCGACGCCGCAGACCCCGAAGGTGACCTCCAGCGCCCTGGCCCAAACGATCTCGATCATGGAGTCCCGGGTCAACTCGCTCGGTGTGTCTCAGGCCGAGATAGCGACTCAGGGCTCGGACCAGATCGTCGCGAGCCTGCCGGATGTGCATGACATCCAGCGCGCCGAGAACGAGGTCGGGTCGACCGCGCAGTTGGAGTTCTATGACTGGGAGGCGAATGCGCTGACCCCGAACGGCAAGACGGTCGCCAGCCAGCTGGCCCTGCGGAACGCGGCCGCGCTGACGATCAGCCAGGGCACGTCGGCAGCCTCGCCGGGGAATCCGGGCACGGGCGGCGTCTCGCTATACAAGGCGGTCAAGCTGGCGTCCGAGCAGCCGCGGGCGCCGTTGAGCAAGACGCTGTCACGGAAGGGCAACCTGTATTTCCTGTTCGGTGCCCCCGGATCGCAGGCGTGCGCGACCGCCGCCAAGGATCGGCACACGGTTCCGGTGCAGGGCCAGTACTGCTACCTCGCAGGCCTCAACGGCGATCCGACGCTGGCCGAGCTCCAGGCCGAGACGCTGCCCGCCGGCGTCTCGTTCTCGCAGGGCAAGGTGCTGACGGTCCCGCAGGGCTGGGTGGTGCTGCAGGCAGCCAACCCGAGCCCGACCGACACGATCAAGGCGACCAGCCCGACCGCGCAGTTCTTCGTGCTCAAGGACGATCCGGCGCTGTCGGGCACCCAGATCTCCAACCCGACGCAGAGCACCATGGGCGCTGAGCCCGATGTGCAGTTCGGCTTCTCGCACGGCGGCGGGGCGGCCTTCCAGAACGTCACCGCGACGATCGCCAAACGCGGGGCGGCGGTCAGCATTGGCAGCACGCATCTGTTCCAGCATTTCGCCGCCGCGCTTGACGGCCAACTGCTGAGCGTGCCGGAGATCGACTTCACCAAGTACCCCGACGGGATCGTCAACACCGGCAGCTCGACCGCCGGTGCGTCGATCACCGGTTCGTTCACGACCCAGTCGGCGAAGGACCTGGCGACCGAGCTGCGGCTCGGCACGCTGCCGGTCAAGCTCGACCTGATCTCCGAGACCGACGTCTCCGCCTCGCTCGGCGCCCAGGCCCTGCACAAGGCGCTGATCGCCGGTGCCGTCGGGCTGGGGATCGTCGTCCTGTTCCTGATGCTCTACTACCGGCTGCTCGGCGTGATCGCCACCTCGACGCTGATCGTCTACGGGATCTACTTCTACGCGCTGATCAAGCTGATCCCGATCACGCTGTCGCTGGCGGGGATCGCCGGGCTGGTGCTGACGATCGGGGTGGCCGCTGACGCGAACATCGTGATCTTCGAACGCGTCAAAGAGGAGATACGTGCGGGTCGATCGATCCGCGCGGGGATCGCGATCGGGTACAAGAAGGGCTTATCGGCGATCATCGACGCCAACGTCGTCACGATCATGGTGGCGTTCATCCTGTTCGTGCTCTCGACCCAGTCGGTCCAGGGCTTCGCGTTCACGCTCGGGATCGGCACGATCGTGTCGCTGTTCACGGCGGTGCTCGCGACCCAGGCGATCATGATGACGGCGGGCGACACACGGCTGATGGCGCGGCCGTCGGCGCTGGGCGCGGGCAAGCCCAAGCGCAAGATCACGTTCGACTTCATGGGCAACTCGAAGTTCTTCTTCACGATGTCCGGCGCGATCCTGCTGGTGGGCGCGCTCGCCATCGGTGGCCGGGGGCTCAACCTCGGGATCGACTTCACGTCGGGTACGACGGCGCAGGTCACGCTCGCTCGCGACATCCCCTCGACCCAGGTCGCGAAAGTCGCCCAATCGGCGGGGGCCCCGAGTCCGACCGTCGTCAAGATCGGCAAGACCGGCCGCGTGTACAAGATCTCGTTCAAGAAGGGGAGCCCGGCCGTCTCCTCGCGCCTGCGCACCGATCTGCAGGCCAAGTACGGCGCCACCAACTGGAACGAGACCTCGATCGGGCCGACGTTCGGCAAGACCGTGACCCACGACGCGATCGTCGCGATCATCGCCGCGCTGGCCGTGATCTCGCTGTACGTCGCGCTGCGCTTCGAGCGCAAGTTCACGATCCCGGTGTTGATCGCGCTGATGCACGACCTGCTGATCACCGCGGGCGTGTACGCGCTGCTCGGGCGCCAGGTGACGGTCGACACGGTCGCGGCGCTGCTGACGATCCTCGGTTACTCGCTGTACGACACGATCATCGTGTTTGACCGGGTGCGAGAGAACATCCCGCGGATGCCGCGCGCGGCCTTCTCGCAGATCGTCAACCGGTCGATGTCCGAGGTCATCGTGCGGTCGCTGGCGACCACGTTCTGCACGCTGCTGCCGGTGCTGGCGCTGGTCGTGTTCGGCGACTCGACGCTGCGTGACTTCGGCTTCGCGCTGCTGGTCGGCGTCGCCTCGGGCGCGTACTCGTCGATCTTCATCGCGTCGCCGGTGCTGACGCACTGGAAGGAACGCGAGTCGCAGTTCCGCCACCGCCGCCAACGGATCATCGACCAGTACGGGTTTGTGCCCGCGTATGCGGGTGGCGGCGCCGACGTCGAGCCCCGGACTCGCAAGCGGTCGCGCGCGACGCTGTCGGAGGTCGGCTCCGAGGAGCTGTCGGCGGCCGAGTTTGAGGAGCTCAAGCGCGGGATCGCCGAGGAGGAGCGTGAGGCGGCCGGTCATACCTCGACGCTGATGCGCCGGATGGCGCGGACCGACGAGGACGAACTGGACGAGACGGAGGAGCGCGGACGTGGCAAGCGGGGCGTCGCCACGGGCACGGCCCCCGGCTCGTCTCCGGCGCGACCGGCGCGACCGGCCCGTCCGCCGCGTCGCTCGCAGCGGCTGCGTGCCGAGGCCGCCGAGGCCCAGCGGACCGGGGCGCCGCCGCCGCAGGAACCCTCGGGCCCTGCGCTCGACCCGGCGATCACCGAGGACGACCTCGCCTCGAAGATGCCGGTTGCCGACGGCATGGAGCTCGACGACGGAGGCCCGGCGCCTCTCGAGGCCAACGGCTCGCCGGCCCCGGGCGAGCCCGCGGGCGTCATCGAGCCGGACGAGCCGGGCTCGTCATCCGATCAGGCGGACGCGCCGGACGGCGATCAGCCGGACGGCGATCAGCCGCGCGCCGACGAGCCTCGCCCCAAGTCCAAGCCACCGCCGCGCCCGCGCTCGCGCAACCGCCGGCATGGGAGGCGTCGCTAATGGGTCTGCTCGCCTGGGTGATCATGGGGCTGGCGATCTGGCACTTCACGATCTGGCTGCCCGACCGCTTCTGGGGCGGGATCATCGGTGCCTTCATCGGCGCGATCACCGGCGCCGCGCTGTTCGGGTTGATCATCCATGGTTTCTCGATTCCGGTAGCGCACAACACCACGATCGTCACCGCGTTGGAGGGCATCCCGGGCGCACTGATCGGGATCGCCCTGGTCTACGCCGAGGGCGTCCGCCGCGAGCGGGCATCCGCGGCCACGCCCGCGACTCGCTGACGCTCCAGGTTCAGGCCGCCAGCACCGCGCGCCGCACGAGCTCGGCGACCCGTTCGGGGGCCTCGAGCGACGGCAGGTGCGCGACGTCCTCGAGCTCGACGAACCGGGCGCCGGGGATGCGGTCGGCGGTCGCGCGGCCCTCGTCGATCACCGCGGGGACGTCGAGCAGGCCGCACGCGACCGTGACCGGCGTCGTCAGCCGGTCGAGCCGATCCCACGCCGGGATCCCGGGGTCACGCTCGAGCCGTTCACGCTCGGTCTCCGACGCGAGCGCGGTTGCGCTCATCTCCAGCGCCAGCGCGCGAGCGGCGCCGGCGACCCGTCCCTCGGCGGCGTCGGGGCCGTCGAGCCAGATCTTGGTCTCGATCGCGGCGGCCTCGGCCAGGTCACCGGCTTCGAACGCCCGCACGCCGGCGTCGAACAGCAGCTCGGTGGTCTCGTCGAAGTCCTTGGCGGGCGCTCCGCTGACGCCCGGGGAGAGCAGGATCATCCCAGCCACACGCTCGGGCCGGCTGACGGCCAGGTCAAGGGCCAGACGCCCGCCGATCGAGTTACCCAGCAGCCACACCGGTTCTGAGGCGGTCTGGTTCAGAACGTCGGCGAGATCATCCAGCGAGTCGTAGCCCTCGTCCGGCAGGGGCGAGGCGCCGTAGCCGCGGCGGTCATAGGCGACGAGCGTCGGCATCCCCTCCAGCAGATCGAACATCGTGTTCCATGAGCGGGAGTCGCTGACGCCGGCGTGCAGCGCGATCAGCACCGGCGCGTCCGCGTAGCGGCTGTCGCGGCGCTGACCGTGCAGCGTGCCGCCGGGAACCTGCAGCTCGATCGGGGCCATCGCCAGATGATCGCATCGGCGCGAGCCGCGGCGGTCCGTCTGGGCACACGCTTAGGCTGCCCGGCATGGCGGTCAGTGTCCTTACACAAGATGACGCCGTCCGGTCCGTGTCGGCCGGCGACCTCAGCGCTGCCGCCGTTGCGCCGCTCGCCGAAGTGCGGATCGAGCTGCCGCGTTACCGCCTGTCCGATGCGCTGCGGCTGCAGCGTGAGCTCGGGATCGGCAGCGTGCTCGCGCAGGTCCTCGTGCGCCGCGGACTGGCCGATCCCCCCGACGCGCGCTCGTTTCTCGCCGCCACCGATCGTCACGAACCGTCCGAGCTGGCCGGGATCGAGCGCGCGGTCGATGCGATCCGCGCCCAGATCGAGCGAGGTGGGCGGATCACCGTGCACGGCGACTACGACGTCGACGGCATCTGCGCGACGGCGATCATGATCCGCGCCCTGCGCACGCTGGGAGCCGATACCGACTGGTTCATCCCGAGCCGTCTGGACGACGGCTATGGCCTCTCCGAAGCGACCGTGCGTCGGCTGGCGCAGCGCGGAACCGGCCTGATCGTGACCGTCGACTGCGCAATCACAGCCATCGAGGAGGTCGCCGTCGCGCGTGCCGCCGGGGTCGAGGTGGTCGTCTGCGACCATCACGCGCCGCGGGCCGATGGCGGGTTGCCCGGCTGCCCGATCGTGCACCCGGCGTTGTGCGGCTATCCGTGCCCGGATCTGTGCGGCGCGGCCGTGGCGTACAAGCTCGCCCAGGCCCTGGGCGCGCCGACCGCCGAGGAGGACCTCGAGCTCGTGGCGCTGGCGACCGTCGCCGATCTGGTGCCGCTGCGCGGTGAGAATCGCCGCCTCGTGCGCGAGGGCCTGCGGGCGCTCGCGATCACCACCAAGCCCGGCCTGCGGGCGCTGATGGCCGTCGCCAAGGTCGACCCCGGTGCGATCGACAGCGGCACCGTCGGTTTCCGGTTGGCGCCGCGGATCAATGCCGCCGGCCGGCTGCGCCGCGCCGACGCGGGCCTCGAGCTGCTGCTGTGCTCTGACCCCGTCAGGGCACAGGCGATCGCCCGCGAGCTCGACGAGCTCAACGCCGAGCGCCGCGCCGTCGAGCACCGGATCGTTTGGGAGGCCGAGGCCCAGGTCGCCGAGCTCGAGGCACAGCGGCCGCGGATGGCGTACGTCCTCGCGGGCGAGGACTGGCACCCGGGGGTGGTCGGGATCGTCGCCTCGCGGATCGTCGAGCGCCACCATCGCCCGGCGCTGCTGATCGCGCTCGACGAGACGACCGGCACCGCGACCGGCTCGGGGCGGTCGATCCCGGGCTTCGATCTGCTCGGCGCACTGCATGCCGTCGCCGGTCACCTCACCCGTTACGGCGGTCACCGCGCCGCCGCCGGGGTCACGCTCGACGCGACCGAGCTGCCGGCGCTCGCGGCGGCGTTCGAAGCGCACGCGGCGCGCGCGCTGGCGACCGATCAGCTCGTGCCCGTCGAGCGCGTCGACGCGGTCGTCTCCGGCCATGAGCTCGGTCTTGATCTCGCCGAGCAGCTGGAGGCGCTCGAGCCGTGCGGCATGTCCAACCCAGCACCGCGACTGCTCGTGCCGGGAGCGCGGTTCGACGACGTGCGCGCGATCGGCGAGGGCCGCCATGCCCGGTTCACGGTGCTGTCGGGCGGGATCCGGGCGTCTGCGGTGGCGTTCGGCTGCGACGGCCGGCCGGTTGCCCGGCTCGATCAGCCTCACGACGCGTCGTTCAAGCTCGAGCGCAACACCTACAACGGCGCGGTCGAGCCGCGGCTGGTGCTGCGCCACGCGCAACGATGCGCGCCGCCTCCGATCGAACTGCTGCTCGGCTCGTTCGAGCGCACCGACGCCGGGTATCTCGCGGCGGTGCTGGCCGAGCTTGATGCCGAGCTCGACAGGTCGGACCTGCGAGTGGGAAGAAACCGACCTGTAGATGCTGCGAGTGCACGCGCGGCGCGCGATCGGATGACGGGGACCGGTCGGACCGTGCTCGACCGCCGCGGCCATAGCCCCTTGGCGGTGCTGACCGACGCGGTCGCGACCGGGACGCCGGTCCTGGCGCTATGCGCCGACGTGCCGCGCCGCCTGCCGGGACTGGCCGACCGGGTCGGCGGCTTCACGCTTGCCGCCTACGCCGAGCTCGAGCGCCGGCCGCAGTTGGTCGACCGGTTCGGGCAGCTGGTCGCGCTCGATCCGCCGACCGCAACCGACGGGCAGGCGCTGCTCGAGCGCGGCGACGGCTATGCCCAGTTGGCGTGGGGTCCGGCTGAGCTACGCTTTACAGAGCAGATGCACGAGCTGGAGTACGGACTCCGTGCTTCGCTCGTCGCCCTCTACCGGTCCCTCAAGGAACGTCAGCGGGCGACCGGCGAGGAGCTCGAGCGCCTGCTTCGCGGGGACGGACCACACGGTCGCTCGGTGCAGTTGGCGGCGCGGTTGATCCGGGTACTCGCGGAGCTCGAGCTCGTCAGCCTCGACCGGCATCTGCCGACCCTGGCGATCGCGGGCACGGCGCCGACGGCGCTCGAGCGCTCGCCCTCGTTCAGGGTCTACACCCAGCGATACGAGGACGGCAAGCGATTCCTGAGCAGCGCAAACCCACCGCCAAGCGGCTGACCGCGGCCCTGGGCCGAGGTGAGCCCGTGCGCTCAGGGCGAAACGGCCGCGCCGGCGCGGGTGGCGGGCAACCCGGCGCGGGGGTTGAGCTCGCCGGCACGGCGTCTGAATCGCAGGCCGTCGAGGATGACCGGCGACCGCCGGTCGATCTTCTGACCGACCCGACCCAGTCGGTGGCGGTCGACGACGACCAGCTGACCGAGCGCCAGCAACAGCTGCTCGGCGACCTGTTCGCGATCGTCGAAGAACACGCCGACCATGCCGCCGCCCCGATCGATCGCGAGCGGGTCAAGGAGGCGTTCGTCTACGCCTGCCTGCATCACGCCGATCAGCGGCGGCTGTCAGGCGAGGAGTACATCACCCACCCGATCGGCGTCGCGAAGATCTGCGCGGGCATGCGCCTGGACACCGAAACGCTGTGCGCGGCGCTGCTGCACGACACGGTCGAGGACACATCGGCGTCGCTGGAGGAGGTGTCGGACCGCTTCGGCGAGGAGATCGCCGCGCTCGTGGACGGCGTCACGAAGCTGACCGGGCTGACGTTCTCCTCGCGCGACGAGGCCCAGGCCGAGAACTACCGCAAGATGATGGTCGCGATGGCCTCCGACATCCGGGTCATCCTGATCAAGCTCGCCGATCGCCTGCACAACATGCGGACGATCTCGGCGATGTCCAAGCAGAAGCAGCTCGAGAAGTCCCGGGAGACGCTCGACATCTACGCGCCGATCGCGCACCGGCTCGGGATCCACGCGATCAAGTGGGAGCTGGAGGACCTGGCGTTCCAGACGCTGCACCCGCGCAAGTACGCCGAGATCAAGGGACTCGTCGCCCAGCAGCGCGACGACCGCGAGCGGTATGTCGCGGAGGCCGGGAACGTTGTCGCGTCCGAGCTTGAGGCGCTCGGGATCCACGCCGACATCTCCGGCCGCCCCAAGCACTTCTACTCGATCTATTCCAAGATGACGAAGAAGGGTCGCGAGTTCAACGAGATCTACGACCTGACCGCGATGCGGGTGATCGTCGACTCGGTCAAGGACACGTACGGCGCCGTGGGCGTGATCCACTCGCTGTGGAAGCCGCTGCCGGGTCGCTTCAAGGATTTCATCGCGATGCCGAAGTTCAACATGTACCAGTCGCTGCACACGACCGTGATCGGGCCCGAGGGTCGGCCGCTGGAGATCCAGATCCGGACGCGTGAGATGCACGACCTGGCGGAGTTCGGGATCGCCGCGCACTGGATGTACAAGGAGCGACCCGCCGGCCGCAGCGACGCCGTGGGCGCCGCGCGTGACTCGGACGGCAAGCTCAAGTGGCTGCGCTCGCTGCTGGATTGGCAGCAGGACATGGCCGACCCGCGTGAGTTCATGGAGAACCTCAAGGTCGACCTGTTCGAAGACGAGGTGTTCGTGTTCACGCCGAAGGGCGAGGTGCGCTCGCTGGCGGCCGGGGCGACGCCGCTGGACTTCGCCTACGAGATCCACACCGACGTCGGCCACCGCTGCGTCGGCGCCAAGGTCAACGGCAAGATCGTGCCGCTGTCCTACGTGCTGCGGTCCGGCGACATCGTCGAGGTGCTGACCTCCAAGCGCGAACGCGGGCCGTCGCGCGACTGGCTGGCGGTCGTCAAGACGACCCGGGCCCGCAACAAGATCAAGGCCTGGTTCAAGGCCGAGTCGCGCCGCGACGACGAGCACGCGGGCCGGGATCTGCTGCAAGAGCACCTCCGCAAGCAGGGGTTGCCGGCACAGAAGATCGTCGGCTCGCCACTGCTGGCCGACGTGATCCGGGAGATGGGGTTCCGGAAGGGCGACGACTTCTACATCGCGCTCGGCGGGGCCAAGATCTCGCCGAAGGTGGTCGTCAACAAGGTGATGCAGCGGCTCAAGCAGGGCGAGGCCGCCGAATCCGAGCCGACCGCAGCCGACGATCTGCTGCAGACCAACCGCCGCCGCAGCCGCCCGACCACGTCCTCGACGAGGTACGGCATCGCGGTCGACGGGATCGACGAGGTGATGCTGCGCCTGGCGAAGTGCTGCCGGCCGGTGCCCGGCGACGAGATCGTCGGCTACATCTCGCTCGGCCGCGGCATCACGATCCACCGCGACGACTGCCCGAACGTGGCCGTTCTCAAGAAGGACCCCGAGCGCTTCACCCACGTCGCCTGGGACGGCGACGCCGAAACCTCGTTTCGGGTCGAGATCCAGGTCGACGGCTGGGATCGCCACCGGCTGCTGGAGGACATGACCCGCACGTTTGCCGAGGCCGGGATCAACATCCTCGACGCCCATTGCACCGTCAACCACCCGATGGTCAAGAACCGGTTCGTGGTCGAAGTCGGCGATACCCGCACGCTCGATCAGGCGATCAGCCGGCTGCGCAACATCGACGCCGTGTTCGACGCCTACCGCGTCACTCCCGGCGCGGTCTGATCGCGTCGGACGGCTCGGAGGCGCGGGCCGGGCCGCGGGGGCGGTTCCGGGTCGCGGGCGCGGTTCCCGGCCGCGGGCGCGGTTCCGGGCCGCGGGCGCGGTTCCCGGCCGCGGGGGCGGTTCCCGGCCGCGGGGGCGGTTCCGGGTCGCGGGGGCGGTTCCCGGTCGCGGGGGCGGTTCCGGGTCATGTTTGGCGATCTCGTCACACCCCCCGTGACGGATTCGCCAATCCTCGGCGCGCGCCAGGTTGCGGCTGGGACGACGGCGCCGGGCGTGCGACCGTCGTGCGCGCCACCCGCGGTGTCGGCACGTTGGAGAGCAGCACCAGTTGGCCGGTCGACAGCCGCTTGATCTCGTTGGGGTGGACGACCGGCTCCTCGACCTCGTGGCGGGTGCCGCGGCTGACGAGCCGGCCGCCGCCCAACGTCGGCAGCTGCCGCGTCTCGCGCCACACGCGCTCGGTCCCGGCCAGCCGGGAGATCGCGACGGCGGAGGCATCGACCTCTTGCCGGTGCGCGAGCTTCAGCGCCGTGATCCCCAGCACCTGGTCACGGAAGCCCGGCGCCGCCCGCTCGAGATCGGCGAGCTCCTGGGTGGCCAGCAGCACGCTGACGCCGGCCTCCCGGCCACGGGCCAGCAGCGACAGCACGTTGTCGGCGCCAAGCGCCGAGAATTCGTCGAGCGCGATCGTCGCCGGCACCGGCGCACCGCGACCGGGTCGCTCCAGCCGCCGTCCGGCCGCGCTGGTCAGGTCCTGGATCGCGAGCGCGCCGAGCTGGGCGCCGAGCTTGCCGTACGTGGATGAGTTCAGCGAGAAGAGCACGACGTCGCCGCCCTCCAGCGCCGCGCCGAGATCGACACTGCGGGCGGTGCGGCCCGCGGCACCGGCCGCGGCCGGCTCCAGATACGCACCCGCGACCGACTCGCTCAGCAGCGCCAACCGCGTCCCCAGCCCGGCGGCGGCGCTGAGCTGGTCGGGGGTCATCGAGGCCAGGTAGTCGGCCGTGCGGATCGCCAGCGGCCGCGGCGCATGTCGCGCCACGGCCGCCAGCCGTGGTGGCGCCATCACCTTGACCACCTCGCTGAGCGACGGCGGGCGGTCGGGGTGCACGGCTGCCAGCACGGTCAACGCCGTCTGCAGGTAGCGCTCGGCGGCCCGCTGATAGTGAGGCTCGGAGAACCGCTCGGCCGACATCAGGCGGTCCTTGAGCGCGGTCGGGCCGCCGTGTGCGAGCGGGTTCCAGTGGGTCTGGCCATCCGGTCGCCAGACCGTCAACCGTCGACCGGCGGCGCTCGCGGCGGCGGCGAGCTCGGACTCGAACGCGGGCGAGCCCTTCATGTCGATCGCCACCACCGGCCGCCCGCGCGCGATCTGCTGGGCGAGGATCGTCTGCAGCGTCGTCGTCTTGCCGGCGCCGCTGGCGCCGACGATCAGCGCGTGGGCTTCGAGCTGGCGGTCGGAAAGCGCCACCTGGCGGCCGGCGTGGTCACGGCCGAGGACGATCGCCGCCGGATCGACGCGCCGCGTCCGGCGGTTGCGGGCGAAGCGGCCGACCGCTACGACGCCGCGGCCGGCGAGGGCCGCGGTGAGCGCAAGCACGCCCCACGGCGCCGGCATGAGCAGCGCGGCCGCAAACAGCGCCAGGCCGGCCAGCCGCCGGGGGGTCAGCGCCGTCATCGGCTCAGGGGATCGGTTTCGCCCGTTCGCGCCCCCGCGGCACGGCTCGGAGCGCGGCTTGGCGCCGTGCTCCGGGCGCGGCGCGGGCCGCGGCTTGCGCTCCGGCTTGGGCTACGACTCGCCGCCGTGCGCCCGGCGGTGGGCGGCATGCCGGGCTCGCGGTCGCCGGACCAGCGAAACAGTTGGACGCAGAGACGGTCCTCCAGCCCGACCCGGCGCGCGGACGCCTCCAACATGCGCCGTTCCTTCGGCGTCGCAACCAGGTAGACGACAGCGTCGAACCTCGGGTCGCCGGCGTAGGCAGTCAGGATCCGCTCGCGGCGAGCAGCGCCCTTCAGCTGCAGCTCGAGCTCGAACGCGATCCGCTGGCCGGAGGCGGCGACGACCGTCAGGTCCGGATAGTGCAGCCGTGCGCCGCCGCCCGCCCAGCCGCCGACGCTCCCGATGTAGCGGACCCCATGCGTCTCCCGGCCGCGGTCGCCACGGCCGTCCTCGGATCGCATCCGCCGCTCGGAGACCACCTGCGAGAGCTCGCCGAACAGGCCGCGGCGCGCGGCGGCGGTCAGCCAGGTGACCCCGACGTCGTGGGCGTAGAGCGCAGGATCGAGCTTCCGTGGCTGGCTGAGATCTGAGCGAGCCGCGCCCCGCCCGTCGCGCGTCACCGCGTATGCGCGTGGTTCGGCGACGTAGCGCTGTTCACTGGTCAGGTATCCGGCGCGGGTCAGCGCCGTGAGTCGATGGCGGGCCGCGTCGATCCCGATCCCCTCCAGCAGTGCCACCTGGGCGGCGAGCACGAACCGGTGCTCGGCACAGAACGCCAGGATCCGACGGTCGCGTTCGGTGATCCGGACCCGGCCGGTCGGGAGTCGGCGGGGGCGGGGTGGGCGGGCTGGGGGGGCCACATAGGTAAGAGCCGCAACGCGCGGTCATCTCACCCCGCCGGCGGCGGCTCGATCGGTGTCAGGCGACGATCAGCAGCGACTGCGGTGCCACGCTGAAATGCGCCTGCGCGACGTCGCCGATGTAGTCGCCGTCGACCTGCAGCGGCAACGGGCGCTCGTCGACCGAGCGGACCTGCATCTCGGTGAACCCCGAGAACCCGGTGACGCGCCGGTGGTCGGTGACGCGGGCGCGCTTGGCCAGCGCACGCCAGCCGAACGTCGGAACCTCCAGCGGTGTCGCGCGCTGCAGCACGATCGCCGACAGATCCCCGGACTGAAGCCCGGATCCGTCGGCCATGTCGATCGGCCGGTCGCCGAAGTAGGTGTAATGCTCGGCGTTCTGCACGACCGCGCTGACACCCGTGGCGGACGCGCCTCCGGCGAAGGCCTCAAGTCTCGGCGGGTGCACGACATAGCGGCGGTGCAGCGTGTTGACCGCGGCCCAGGCGTAGTAGTACTCGCCCAGCCGGGCCTTCATCCGTGGGTTGGCGTCGACGCGCTGCACCACGCTGGCGTCCAGACCGACCCCGGAGGAGAACAGGAAGTGGCGCTGGTTGACGCGGCCGACGTCGACCCGACGCGGATGCCAATCGTGGGCGATCGCGAGCAGATGCTCGGTCGCATCGACGACGTCGGCCGGGATCCCGAGCAGCCGGCACCAGACGTTCGCGCGGCCGCCCGGCAGACAGCACAGCGGCGTGTCGGAGCCGATCAGCCCGTTGGCCGACTCGTTGACGGTCCCGTCGCCCCCGAACGCGACCACGACGTCGTAGCCCTGCTGGGCGGCCTGCCGGCACAGCTCCGTCGCGTGGCCGCGCGCCTGCGTATCGACGGCGGTGACGTCATAGCGTCCGCGCAGGGCGTAGACGATGAGGTTCTTGAGCCCCTCGGAGACGGTCGTCGCGTACGGGTTGACGATCACCAGCATCCGCCGTGACGGGCCGCGATCGCGCGCGAGGTCGGACAGCGCCTCCAGACGCACGAGCGGGTCGGTGCTGACGGCGGCCATCGCGCTGTGCTCAACACCGACGGCCCGCTCCGGTTACGCGTCGGACGCGGCCGCCCCGCGGCTTGATATCGTGCCCGGGACATAGCAGTACGCATCCAGAGGGGTGGAGGGAATGGCCCTACGAAACCCCGGCAACCTCCCGCAAGGGAACGGTGCCAATTCCATCAGGCTCCAACTACAACAGGCCTGGGAGATGTGGCAGGGCGGTTTCGTCAATGGACCTCCGACCACAGACCCCGGCGGAGGTTTTTCACATATGCCGCCAGAGTCGCTTCGCTGCAAGGAATGTCACACCACCTATCCGTTGGACGCGCGGTACGTCTGCGAGCGCTGCTTCGGCCCGCTCGAAGTTGCCTACGCCGACCGTCCGAACGCTGATCCGGAGGCGCTCAAGCGCCGGATCCAGGCCGGACCGCACTCGCTGTGGCGCTACGGCGACTTCCTGCCGGTGCAGACCGCGCCCGAGGGTGTGCTGCAGGCCGGCTGGACGCCGCTGCTGAAGGCCGATCGGCTCGCCGCCGAGCTCGGCCTCGAGCAGGTCTGGATCAAGAACGACGCCGCCAACCCGACCCACTCGTTCAAGGACCGGGTGGTGTCGATCGCCCTGGCCCGTGCCCGTGAGCTGGGCTACGAGACGATCGCGTGCGCGTCGACCGGCAATCTCGCCAACGCGGTCGCAGCGCACTCGGCGGCGGCCGGACTGGAGTCGTTTGTCTTCATCCCGTCCAACCTCGAGGAGCAGAAGGTGCTCGCGACGGGCGTCTACGGGACCAACGTGGTCGCGATCCGGGGCAATTACGACGACGTCAACCGGCTCTGCACCGAGCTCTCAGGCGAGCACGATTGGGCGTTCGTGAACATCAACATGCGCCCGTACTACGCCGAGGGCTCGAAGACGCTGGCGTTCGAGACCGCCGAGCAGCTCGGCTTCGAGCTGCCCGACCGGGTCGTCGCGCCGATCGCCTCCGGCTCGCTGTTCACCAAGATCGCACGGGGCTTCCAGGAATGGCTCGACGTCGGCCTGCTCAGCGGCTCGCTGCCCGTCTTCAACGGAGCGCAGGCCGAAGGCTGCTCGCCGGTCGCCAGTGCGTGGGCCGAGGGTCGCGACTTCTGCAAGCCGGTCAAGCCCGACACGATCGCCAAGTCGCTGGCGATCGGCAATCCGGCCGACGGTCCGTACGCGCTCGAGCTGGCGCGCTCCAGCGGCGGCGGCATCGATTCGGTGACCGACGACGAGATCCGTGAGGGGATCCTGCTGCTGGCCCGGACGACCGGGATCTTCACCGAGACCGCCGGCGGCGTCACGACCGCGGTGTTGGCGAAGCTCGCGCGCCGGGGCGACATCGACCCCTCCGAGCGGGTCGTGGTCTACATCACCGGCGAGGGGCTGAAGACGTTGGACGCGATCCGTGGCACGTTCGATGTGACGGAGATCGATCCGACCGTCGAGGCGTTCGAGCGCTCCGAGCTGCAGACCGGCGCGCTGGCATAGGATGCCTGTCATGTCAGTCAGCGTGAAGATCCCCACCCAGCTGCGCGAGGCGACCGGGGGCGAAGCCCTGGCGACGGTCGACGGCTCGACCGTCGGCGAGGTGCTCGACTCCCTCTATGAACGCTACGGCGAGCTGCGTAACCGGATCGCCGAGGACAGTGGTCTCAGGCGTTTCGTCAACGTCTATGTCGGCGAGGAGGACATACGCTTCCTCGATTATCTGGACACGCGCGTCTCCGACGGCGACGTGGTCACGATCCTGCCGGCGGTCGCGGGAGGGGCGGGCTCGGGCGGGTGACGATCTCGACCTGAAGGCAGACGGCAGAGGAGACACCTTGACCACATTGGACACCACCGGGATCCGCGACTATCTCGCCAGCCTGATGCGCCAGGAGGCGCACAGGATCACCACCAACCTGCCGGGCGAGCGTCCGGAGCAAACACCAGCGCGAGCCAACGACCTGCGCAGTTTCGCCGACCGGGTCCAGCAGCTGCCCGAGGACGATGAGCGTCTCGTGAGGCTGGCGAAATGCTGGTATCCGGAGGGTCCCGACGGCCCACCGTCCGTGAGCGCGAACGTCAATCAGGTCATCCGGGGATACGTCACCGACGACGAAACCGGCGGGCTCGGGGGCATGCTCGAGCGGATCGTCGAGCTCGCCGAAGCCGGAGCGCGATGACTGACTGAAGGGGGTGATGCGCCTTCGTGCCGGCTAGCGATACCAAACTGCATCACCCCCCGGCAGGCCAGCGGACCTCGGCGAGATCAGGCCGTTTTTACTCGGTCGCCCGTCGGGGTTGACGTCGCGGCCGGGGCCGCGTCGACGTCGGTCGAGACGAGGATCTCGACCGGAGCGGGCATGGCGAGGCCAACGGGGCAGCTGACGCCGGTGCCGCCGAGGCCGCAATAGCCCCACGGGTTCTTCTGCAGGTACTGCTGGTGGGCGTCCTCGGCGCAGTAGAACGGACCCGCCTTGGCGATCTCGGTGGTGATCTCCGGGTAGCCCTCGACCTGCAGCCGCTCGTTGTAGGCGTCGCGTGAGGCCTGGGCGAGCTGATGGTGGGTCTCGGTGTCCCAGTAGATCGCCGAGCGGTATTGGGTGCCGCGGTCGTTGCCCTGACGCATGCCCTGGGTCGGGTCGTGGTTCTCCCAGAACAGCGCCAGCATCTTCTCGTAGGTGGTCTTGGCCGGGTCGAACACGACGAGCACCACCTCGGCGTGGCCGGTGGAGCCCGAGCAGACCTCCTCGTAGGTGGGATTCGGGGTGTAGCCGCCCGCGTATCCAACGGCGGTCGTGTAGACGCCATCGGCCTGCCAGAAGACGCGCTCGGCCCCCCAGAAGCAGCCCATCCCCACGACCAGCTGCTCGAATCCGTCCGGGAACGGCCCCCGCATCGGCGTCCCCAGAACGGCGTTGCGGTCCGCCACCGGCAGCTCCTGCTGACGGCCTCGCAGCGCCCGCTCCGGGGCGATCATCTTTGACTTCTCTCGGAACCCGAACATACGTCTCTAAGATTAGTGAGACCGGGCGCCATGGATGGGCTCGCGGGCTGATTCGAGCCGACGTTTCCCTATGTGATGAACGACACCGATTCCCCCAGGTGGCGACGGTCCATGCGGCCGGCGTCAACCGTGCACACGCCGGCGTCGCCGGCGTCGTGGGCGTCGCCGGCGTCAACCGTGCACACGCCGGCGTCGCCGGCGTCGCTGGCGGTGCTGGCGGTCGTGATCGCCGCCGCGCTCAGCGGTTGCGGTAGCGCCGGCCGGGCGCAGCCGTCCGCCGCGCGCGCACACACGCTGACGGTCGTCGTCCGGACGGCGACCGGCAGCACGACCCATGCCGACGTCGCCACGCCCAAGCGTCGACGGGCCACACCCGCGTCCCCACCCGTCAAGCTGACGGTCGTCGCGCGCGTCCGGCGCCCGGTCGCCGAACGCTCGGCGCCCGGCGATTCCGGGCATGTGCTCGGCACGATCACGCGCAAAACCCAGTTCGGTTCGCCGACCGTGGTCCCCGTCGTGCGGCGCCAAGGCGGGTGGCTCGGCGTGATCAACCTGCTTGCCGGAAACGGGCATCTGGGTTGGATCCCCGTGTCCGCGACCTCGCTGACCGGCGTCGGCTGGCGGATCTACATCAGCCTCGACCGCCAGCAGATCACGGTGCTCTACGGCAACGAGGTCGTCCGGCGCATCCCGACCTCGACCGGCGTTCCCGGTGCCGCGACCCCGGCCGGCCACTTCGCGGTCACCGACCGGCTGGCCACCGGCGTCGAATACGGCCCGTATGGCTGTTGCATTCTCGCGCTGTCGGCGACCCAGCCGCTGCACCTGTCCGACTGGGACGGCGGCAACCGGATCGCGATCCACGCCACCGACGACACCGCGGCGCTCGGCCATCCGGCCAGCCACGGCTGCGCGCACGTGAGCGACGCCGAGGGCAGCTGGCTGCTGGAGCACATCCCGGACGGGACGCTGGTGGTGATCGCCAACCGCCCGCTTCAGCGCGGCCGGGGCTCGCCCGCCTAGCCCAGCTCGCTCGTTCACGTCAGCGCGCTCAGCGAAGGGTGCGCGCCGTCCTGGACGTCGGATTTGCGGCAGATGACACAAATCCGAGGCACTGGGCCTAGTATTCGGGCGCGGCGGTGCGAGACGGTCAAGGACATGCGGCGATTGAGAACGGCGGATGATCTGACGATGCGACGAGTGTGGGTTCGATGCCTCCTGGCCACCGCGTTCGCTGTGGCGGTCCCGACGAGCGCGTGGGCGGCCAGTTCCCCGATCAAGATCGGAGCGAACACGAGCAACGGAGCGTCGACGGCGGCGGTCGCGGTCGACTCGAGCGGCACCGCCTACATCGCGTGGCTGATCCCGTCGACCGTCAACGCCAACACGATCGACTTCTGCAAGCTCCCCGCCGGCGCCACCAGCTGCGCTCCTGTGGCGATCACGGTCACCGGCCATCCCGAGGCGTCCTTCTCGGACCCGCCAAGCGTGCTGATCTCCGGCGGGGACATCTATGTGTTCGAGACGGTCGGGGGCGACAACAACGACGACCAGGACGGGATGGACGAGTTCGTCTCCAGCGACGGTGGCGCCTCGTTCACGCTGACCTCCGACGCGATCAGCGACCTGCCCGTCGGCAACGTCTCGGCGACGACGAACCCGGTGATCGCGCTCCCGGGCGGGGACATCGGAGTCGGCGCCGACCCGCCGAACGGCAATCCCGAGTTCCAGGCCAACTCCCTCTCCTCACCCAGCGACGAGTCCGTCAACACCGAGGCGACCGCCCCGTTCGCGACGCTCAATCCCTCGCCGGCGGGGGCCTACAGCATCGGCAACCTCGGCGGGCAGTTCGCCGCAAACCTGACCGGGACCGAGGGCGTCCTCGGCGTGTTCGAGTCCCTACCCGACCCGGGACTCTCGCCCTGTCCGAGCTCGGCTCCCGCGAGCCTCGTCTACGCCTGGGCGCCGCTCAGCGCGGCGGCCGCCTCAGCCGCGGTGGAGTCGGAGCTGAACACGAGTCCCGGCACGGCGGGAAGTGCCTGGGGCAACCTGAGCGAGCTTGACTGCGACGGTGATTACCCGGCCGTGGGCGGCGGCCCGTCCGGACTCGGGGTGCTCGAGACGAACCAGACGACGTTGAGCGACGAGACGGTGCAGTACCGGCGGTTCACACCGCCATCTACGTTCAGCTCGGCCGTGACGCTCGCCGCCGGCGCTTCGATCGACGCCTCGGTCTCCCAAGACGGCGTGGGCGGTGTGTACGCGACGTGGCTCGATAGCGACACCGGCATCAACCTCGACTACAGCGCGACCGCCGGCTCGAGCTGGACCAAGGCCGTCGTCCTGCTCGGCAACCAGGACGGGGCGGTGCCGCTCTCGGGGCTGGCCAGCGCGGTCGGCAGCTCCGGCCAGGGGTGGGCCGTCTTTGCCGATGGCGGCTCGGAGTACGCCCAGCCCTTCGACAAGGCCGACGCCCTCCCGCCAAAGCCCGGCAGCACGGCCGCGCCAACGATCAAAGGCAGCGCCAAGCCCGGCAAGAAGCTCACGTGCAGTCAGGGCCGCTGGACGAACGACCCGACGGGCTACACCTACCAGTGGTATGACAACGGATCGCCGCTGGCCGGCGCTACCGATCCGACATACACGGTGCCGACGCTGGAGGAGGGCACGACGCTCACCTGCGTGGTAACCGCGACCAACGCCGGCGGCAGCGCGTCAGCGACGAGCAAGGGCGTGAAGATCCCGATCCCCTACGTACCGAAATGCCCGGGGGCGACCGGCAGGCTGTCAGGCACCACGCTGGGGCTGATCAAGCTCGGCGCCAGCCGCAGCCGCGAGCACTACCTGTACCGCCATCACTCCGACCACGGCAAGCAGTATGAGGACTTCTTCTGCCTCACCCCGATCGGGGTGCGGGTCGGCTACGGCTCGCCGAAGCTGCTCAAGATCCTCTCCAAGACCCAGCGCAAGCAGTTCCTCAACCGAGTGGTGTGGGCATCGACCTCGAACCCGCACTACTCGATCGGTCGTGTGCGCCCGGGCGAGTCGATCGCCAAGGCGTCCGCCGCGCTGCACACGCTGCCGGCCCTGCACATCGGCCTCAACGACTGGTACCTCGCCGTCCAGAAGCACTCGACCGCCGTGCTGAAGGTCCGGCATAAGGTCGTCGAGGAGATCGGGATCGCCACCAACAAGCTGACGAAGACCGCCACGGACCGCAGCGTCCTGATGCACTCGTTCTACTGATCACGGCGCGGGTTGATCCGGGGGAAGTAGCGATCGCCGTCAGCCGTACAGCGCGTCCAGGACCTCGGCGTAGCGATCGTTGACGACCGTCCGCTTGACCTTCAGCGTCGGCGTCAGCTCACCGTCCTCGATCGATAGGTCGCGCTTGAGGATCGCGAACCGCTTGATCTGCTCCACCTGCGCGTAGTTGGCGTTGGCCCGATCGAGCGCGGCTTGCACGAGCGCGACGACCTGGTCGGCATCGGCGAGCTGCTCGAGGTCCTGAGGCAGCCCCTGCTCGGCCGCCCACGGGAGAATCTCCTCGGGGTCCAGCGTGATCAGGGCGACCGGGTACGGCCGGCGGTCGCCGTGCATCACCGCCTGGGAGATGAACGGCGACTGCTTCAGCTCGTTCTCGATGTTGGCCGGGGCCAGGTTCTTGCCGCCGGCGGTGATGATGATGTCCTTCTTGCGCCCGGTGATCTTCAGATAGCCGTCGTCGTCCAGCTCGCCGATGTCGCCGGTGTGCAGCCACCCGTCGATCAGCGTCTCGGCGGTTGCCTCGGGGTTGTTCCAGTACTCACGGAAGACGTTGTCGCCGCGGACCAGGATCTCCCCGTCGGAATCGGCGATCCGGATCTCGACGCCCGGCATCGTCCGCCCGACTGTCCCGAACCGGAAGTCCTCCAGCGTGCAGACGGTCGCGACCGCGGTCGTCTCGGTCATGCCCCAGCCCTCCATCACCGGCACGCCGCAGGCGTAGAAGAACTCCAGGATCTCCGGCGCGATCGGCGCGGCCCCGGTGATCGCCTGCTTGAGCTGGCCGCCGAACAGACCCCGGACCCGCTGGTACAGGCGCTCGTCGGCCTGCTCGAACGCCTGCTGCAGCGCCGCCGGGATCTGCTCACCCCGCGCGAGCCGCTGCCGGACGTCGACCCCGAGCGCGATCGCCTTGGCGAATCGCTCCTGGTCCTCCTCGGAGCTCTGCGCCTGCAGCTTGAGCGCCGCCCCGTAGAGCTTCTCGAAGACTCTCGGGACCGACGGCAGATACGTCGGCTTGGTCTCGATCAGCTCCTGCAGGATCTGCTTGGTGTCGCCGCCGAAGTACACGACGGTCGCGCCCAGCCCGTGCGCGGCCAGCAGCGACGCCAGCGCGAACGCGTGCGCGAGCGGCAAGTACAGATAGAGCGTGTCGCCCGCGGCGATGATCCCGAGCTGACTGACCTTGGCGGACACCGACAGCGCGTTGGCGTGTGTGAGCACGGTGCCCTTCGGCGGGCCGGTCGTGCCAGACGTGTAGATGATCGTGTAGATGTCGTCGATCGCGACCGCGGCCTGGCGGCGCGTGAGCTCTGACCGGTCGTGGCCGGCGCCCGCGGCAGCCAGCTGATCAAGCGACTGCGCCCCGTCATACCCGTCGATCACGAACACATGCTCCAGCGCCGGCAGCTGCGAGCGGACCTGCTGGATCTTCGCCACCTGCTCAGCGTCCTCGCAGACGACCAGCCGCGTGCCCGAGTCGCCGAGCACCCACCCGCACTCCGACGCCGCGTTGGTCGGGTAGACGGGCACGACCACGGCCCCGGCCGCCGACGCCGCGAGGCTGGCGAGCGTCCACTCGACTCGAGTGTTGGACAGGATCGCCACCCGATCGCCCGGCGCGATCCCGATCGCGACCAGACCGAGCGCCAGCTCCTCGGCCCGTGTTCGCGCCTGCTCGAACGTCAGCTCCCGCCA
>Ga0302184_10000112_pt1 | contig 53329 bp, 60 predicted proteins | sample I_Palsa_N3_3_FD_200233 | JGI IMG/M metagenome (GOLD analysis project Ga0302184, IMG submission 200233) | Peat permafrost microbial communities from Stordalen Mire near Abisko, Sweden - I_Palsa_N3_3 | ecosystem: Environmental > Terrestrial > Soil > Palsa > Peat permafrost | place: Sweden...
GCGCGAAGCCCCCCGCACTCAACCCGCTCGGCCCGCAGCTGCGCTCGTGGGGTCCCACGAGGACCTCAGGCGCGGGCGAAGGCGGCGTCTCCTCAGCTCGGCCGCTTCCAGGGGTCTGCGAGCTCGCGCAGCGGGCGCTCCCCGGTCTGCGAGCGCAATCGGGGACGGTGATCAGCGGACTCGCGCGGCTAGCGGGCGCCGAAGGCGAGGTCCTCGAGCCGTGCCTGGAGACCGTCTACACGTTCCAGCACTCTGCGATCACCGTGGCTCTCCTCTTGAACGGCGCCGACCTCGGCAGCCGTCCGGGCCTAATCCCGAACGCGAAGGCGGTGCGCGGCGATCCCGGATTCGTGAACGTGGTGCTGGGCAGGGCGCCGGGCGGGCTCACCGCTGAGCTCGTCGCTGGAAAGGCTTGGCTCGTCGCCCAGGGTGGCAACGCAGTTGCGCAGCGCATCGCAGTCCTGCGGGCGCTGCACGTCGCCAAGCTCGATCTCGGGCCGTTCCAACTGCCCGTCTCGGGCCACGCACTGCTCCGCGCCGAGGCCTGTCTGCAACGAGCTGGCGTGTCCACGTCCATAAGCGGGTCGTTCACGAACTATCCCTACCTGCTCACGGTCAAGAGCCTCGGCGCCACGGTCGGCTTCTACGACACGATCGCCGACGCCCGCGGGGATCTGCGCAACCAACGAGCTGATGCCGTGCTCACCTACACCGCGGCCGTGACGCGCCATGGGAACGCGACGATTTCCTGGGCAACGAAACCCACACCGGCCGCGAAAGCCCGACTCGAGCGCTGCCTCAGGTGAAGCCAGAGGCGACAGACGAGGACGCTGACGGCAGGTGCTGCAAGAGAACGCAGGCCGACTTCGTCGGCGCCGCAGTCCCTACCCGATTGAGCCGATCATCTCCAGCTGGATCAGCCGGTTGAGCTCGACCGCGTACTCCATCGGCAGCTCCTTCGTGACGGGCTCGATGAAGCCGTTGACGATCATCGCGGCGGCCTCGTCCTCGCTGAAGCCGCGGGTGCCCATGTAGAAGAGCTGCTCGTCGGAGATCCGCCCGACCGTCGCCTCGTGGGCGACCGTCACGTGTGGGTTCTCGATCTGGATGTCGGGCCAGGTGTCGGAGCGCGAGATGCCGTCCATCATCAGGCCGTCGCACTGGACGCGAGCCTTCGAGCCCTGTGAGTGCGGGCCCATCTTGACGAGGCCGCGGTAGCCCATGATCCCGCCGTCCTTGGAGATCGACTTGGCGAGGATGTTCGAGGTCGTGTTCGGCGCGAGGTGGACGACCTTGGCGCCGGTGTCCTTGTGGACGCCCTTGCCGGCCACGCCGACGTTGAGATGGTCGGCGCGCGCGCCCTCACCCATCAGGTAGGAGCCCGGGTAGAGCATCACGCACTTCGCGCCCATCGAGCCGCCGACCCATTCGACGGTGCCGCCGGCATCGACCCGAGCGCGCTTGGTGTTGAGGTTGTAGACGTCCTTGGACCAGTTCTGGACCGTCGTGTAGCGCGCCTTCGCGCCCTCGTGGACGAAGATCTCGACGACCGCCGAGTGCATCGAGTTGACGCTGTAGGTCTGCGCTGTGCAGCCCTCGATGTAGTTCACGTCCGAACCCTCGTCGGCGATGATCAGCGTGTGCTCGAAGGTGCCCTCGCCGGCGCCCTCCATGCGGAAGTAGGACTGCAGCGGCAGGTCGCACTTGACGCCCGGCGGGATGTAGACAAACGCACCGCCGGACCAGACCGCGCCGTGGAGCGCCGAGAACTTGTTGTCCTGCGCCGGCACGCACTTGGTCATGAAGTACTTCTGGACCAGCTCCGGATATTCGTTGACCGCGGTGTCCATCGAGCAGAAGAGGATGCCGAGCTTCGAGTACTCCTCCTTGAGGCCCTCGTAGACCGGCTCCTGGCGCCAGACGCCGATCACGCCGGCGAGGTGCTCGCGCTCGGCCTGGGGGATCCCGAGATCCTCGTAGGTCTGCTTCATGTCCGCGGGGACGTCGTCCCAGGAGTTGAAGCGCCCGGTGGTCGGCGGCGAGTAGAGGACGAGGTCGTCGAAGTTGAGTCCCGAGAGGTCCGGGCCCCAGGTCGGGATCGGCTTGCGCTGGAAGATCTCGAACGAGCGCTCGCGCTTCTCGCGCATCCAGTCCGGCTCGCCCTTGATCTTCGAGAGCTCGCGGATCACCTCGAGTGAGACGCCGCGACGGGCGACCAGCTCGCCCTGCTCCGTCTCTTCGATCGGGCTCGGCTTGTTGATTCGTGCGGTTTGCGTAGCCACAAGACCTATCTTAGCGGTCGGGATCGACTTGCTCACCGACGGGCCAGCTTCCCTCGCCGGTGATCGCGTGGCGCAGCACCTTCAGCGAGAGCAGAGCGCACTTGCGCCGCGTCGCCGATATGTCGATTCCGAGCAGCTCGAGCATCCAGTCTGCATCGAGCGCAGCGGCCTCCTCGACGTCCATCCCGATCAGCTCCTCGGAGGCGATCGAAGCGGCCGCAAGCGAGATCGCGCAGCCGTGGCCGTTGAAGCGCAGGTCCTCGATCCGGCCGTCGCTCACGCGCAGTTGCACGCCCAGCTCGTCGCCGCACAGCGGGTTGTACTCGTGCGCGTCGAGGTCGTGCGGGTCGAGCTCGCCGAAGTTCCGCGGACGCTTGTAGTGCTCGAGGATGAAGTCGCGGTAGAGATCGTCCATCAGCGGACCGTCACGCGAAGATCTTCTGGGCGCCGCGCACTGCTTCGACCAGAGCGTCGACGTCGTCGGGCATGTTGTAGGGGCCGAAGCTCGCGCGCGCGGTCGCCGCGACGCCGAGCTTGGCCATCAGCGGTTGTGCGCAATGGTGGCTGGCACGCACGCAGACGTTCTCGCGACCGAGCAGCTCGGCGATGTCGTGTGGGTGGATGCCCTCGACGGCGAAGGCGACGACGCCGCCGCGATCGTCCGCGCTCGGCGGTCCGAAGATCCGCACGCCCGGCAGCTCAGCGAGCCGCTCGAGCGCGTAGCCGGTCAGTTCGCGCTCGTGGGCGCGCACGCGTTCCATGCCGAGGGCCCCGAGGTAGTCGATCGCCGCTCCGAGCCCGACCGCCTGGGCGATCATCGATGTGCCCGCCTCGAACTTCCACGGTAGCTCGTTCCAGGTCGTGTGCTCGCGCGTGACGCTCGCGATCATGTCGCCGCCGGAGAGGAACGGCGGCATCTGCTCGAGCAGCGCGGCGTCGCCGTGGAGCACGCCGACGCCCGTCGGCCCGAGCGCCTTGTGGCCGGTCCAGGCATAGAAGTCGGCGCCGATCTCGGCCACGTCGACGGGCAGCTGCGGCACCGCCTGGGCCCCGTCGATCAGTACCAGCGCACCCGCGGCGTGGGCGCGGCGCACGATCTCGCCGACCGGGTTGATCGTGCCGAGCACGTTCGAGACGTGCGTCACCGCGACCAGGCGGATGTCTCCGCGTGCCAGCTCCGAGTCGAGCTGATCGAGCGACAGCGCGCCGCCATCGTCGACGTCGAGCCAGCGCAGCGCCGCGCCGGTCGCCTGCGTCGCGAGCTGCCACGGCACGATGTTCGAGTGGTGCTCCATCTCGGTCACCAGCACGGCGTCGCTCGGGCCGAGGTTCGTGCGCGCCCACGAGTAGGCGACGAGGTTGATCGCATCGGTGACGTTGCGGGTGAAGATCGTCGTCCGTGCCGGTGCGCCCGTGAACGCTGCGATCCGCTGGCGTGCGCCTTCGAACAGCGCGTCGGCTTCCTGCGCCAGCGGGTAGACGCCGCGGTGGATGTTCGCGTTGTGATTGCGGTAGTAGTCGTCGAGCGCCGCGAGCACCTGCTCGGGCTTCTGCGAGGTCGAGGAGGAATCGAGATAGACGAGCCGGCGCCCGTTGATCTCCCGCGCCAGGATCGGGAAGTCGGCGCGGACGTCGAGCTCGGTGGGGACGGCGGTGGCTGCGCGTGCAGGGCTCGCCACAGTTACCTCGCGAGCGCGTAGCGCTCGATCTCGGCGCTCGCGGCTGCGAGCTTGACGCCGATCCGGTCGCGGATCAGCTGCTCGAGTGGCGGATCGTCGAGCTGGACGATCAGCGGCTCGAAGAAGCCCTCGACGATCACGCGCACCGCCTGCGGGCGCGTGAACCCCCGCGTCTGCATATAGAAGATCAGCGCCTCATCGAGTTCGCCGACCGTGCCGCCGTGCGAGGCCGAGACGTCGTCGGCGCCGACGAGCACGGACGGGATCGCATCGAGCTCGGCTTCGGCGGACAGCAGCATCGAGTGGAACTGGAGATAGGTGTGACTCTGCTGCGCGCCGGCGTTGATCTGGATCAGCCCCTCGAAGCTCGCGCGGCTCTCACCGGTCGCCGCGCCGCGCCAGTGGACATCGCCGCCGGACGGGCCGGTCTCGTGCAGGTCGACGGCAAAGACGTCGAGGTGCTGGTCGCGATCGGCGAAGAAGAGTCCGCGGAAGGCCATGTCGCCGCCGGGGCCGGCGATCGCGATCTCGTCGTGGTGGTGGATCAGGGCGCCACCGAGCAGCGCCGGCAACCAGTGGCACCAGCCGTCGCGCGCGACCTCGACGATCGACGTCGAGACGTCGTGCACGGCGCCGGTACCCCAGTCGACGAGCTGGGCGAGGCGACAGCGCGCCCCGTCCTCGAGATAGAGCTCGAACTGTCCGGCGTGCAGGCTTTCGCTCTCGATCCCCTCCGCCAGGCCGTACTGGCGCAGGCGCAGATCGGACCCGCGGTCGCCGATCGCCAGCGTGTGCGCGTACTGCGCCGTGCCGCCCTGGCTGATCTCGTAGACGATCTGGAACGGCTCGGGCACGTGCAGGCCGGGCGGGACGTAGAGGAACGCGCCGCCGCTCCAGAACGCGGCGCTGGCCGCCTCGAGCTTGTGGCGGTCGACCAGCAGGCGTCGCAGGTAATAGCGCTCGAACAGCTCGCTGTGCTCGCGCGCCGCGTCCTCGAGCGAGCAGAGGATCACGCCGCGGGCGGCGAGCTCGGGGTCGAGCTCGACGTGTACGACCGATCCGTCGCGCTGCACGAGAACGCCCGCCGAGCGCTGACCGTCGAGCAGCGCCGGACCCTTGGCCTCCGGCTCGTGCGTCCGGATCTGGAGCCGATCGAGATCGAGCTGCTCGAGGCTCGTCGTCCAGAAGCCCGAGCGCCGCCACTTCGGCAGCTCGAGGCGTTCGTAGGCGCTGCGTGCCAGCTCGCGCGACTCCGCGAGCGCGATGCGCGCCGTCCCGCGGCCGGCGAGCGCGTGGTTGAGCGTCGCCTCACGGGCCGATCCAGCCTTGCGCTCTGCGGGTGTGGGGGCCTCAGGCATTCGCCGCGACCTCCTCGCGGATCGGGTCGTAGCCCTCGCGCTCGAGTCGCGCGACGAGCTCCGGTCCACCGCGCATGACGATCCGTCCGTCCATCAGGATGTGCACGTACTGCGGCTTGACGTAGTCGAGGATCCGCTGGTAGTGGGTGATGATCAGTGCACCGACGCCCTGCTCGGCGTGGAGCTTGGCGACGCCCTCGGCGACGGTCCGCAGCGCGTCGATGTCGAGACCCGAGTCGGTCTCGTCGAGCACCGCGATCTGCGGCTGGAGCATCGCCATCTGGAGGATCTCGGCGCGCTTCTTCTCGCCGCCGGAGAAGCCGTCGTTGAGGTGGCGCGAGACGAACGCGCGGTCGACGTCGAGCAGCTTCACCGCATGGTCCAGCTGGGCGCCGAACTCCTTGACCTTGATCGGCTCCTCGCGTTGCGCGTTGATCGCCATCCGCAGGAAGTTCGCCACCGAGACGCCCGGAACGGCCACGGGATACTGGAACGCGAGGAACAGCCCGAGCTTCGCGCGCTCGTGCGCCGGCAGCTCGTTCAGCTCCTTGCCGTCAAACAGGATCTGGCCCTCGGTCACCTCGTAGCTCGGGTGGCCCATGATCGTGTTCGCGAGCGTCGACTTGCCTGAGCCGTTCGGGCCGAGCAGCGCGTGCAGCTCGCCGGTGCGAACGACCAGGTCGACGCCGCGGAGGATCTCGCGCTCCTCGGTGCGCACATGCAGGTTGCGGATCTCTAGCTCAGCCAAATCAGGTCTCCTTGCCAGCGCTAGACGGCAACTGGCTTGTTGGTTGGAAGTGGAGCAAGTTCGATCAGTGCCGGCGCGGGGACCAGTTCGGCCAGCGTCGTGCGCTCGAGTGTCTCGATGATCGAGCCGCGCACACGCGTCCACAGGACCTTGGTTGTGCAGACGTGGTCGGGACCGGTCTCGCGCGCGCAGTGCGTCGTGCCGTCCGGCGAGCTCGAGATGCACTCGACCGGCGCGATCGCACCCTCGAGCGCCTCGACGACCTCGGCCATCGTGATCTGCGTCGCATCGCGCGCCAGCAGGTAGCCGCCGTGCGCGCCGCGTCGGCTGTCGACGAGCCCGGCGCGGCGCAGGCGCGCCACGAGGTGCTCGAGGTAGGCCAGCGGCAGGCCTTCGTGGTCGGCGATCTCGGTCAGCGGGACGGGGGCATCGCTGCCGCGTCGGGCCAGTTCGACCATCACGCGGACGCCGTACTCGGCTTTGGTTGAAAACATCATCGCGTCAAAAACCTACCGTGCAGGTAGGGTATCAGGATGGGTCGGGGCCAGCCCGCGCGGGATGCCGCCACTAGAACTCGACGCGCCTGGCGGGGTGTGCGGGCGCCGGCTCCGCCTCGAGCGTGCGGATGTCGTGGGCGATCGCGTCGGGATCGAGCGCGTTGAGACCGGCATAGCCGACCCGCGGCTTGCCGGTCTTGTCGAGCAACTCGACGTCGACCGTGAAGTTGCCGCTGCGGGCGTTCTCAGCGCTCTGCGGCTGGATGCCGAACAGTCGCCAGATCGGCGCCAGCGCGCGACGCGGTCCCGCCAGGTAGTCGACGTCGCCGCTGAGCCCCCAGCGCGCGAGGAACGCCCGGACATGCGCCGGCGTGTCCTGCTCGGGGTCGACGCTGATGGCGATCGTCGGTACGCGCCGCGCGAGCTCGCCGAGCGTGCCGCGGAGCGTTTCGGCGATCACCGGGCAGCTGTTGGTGCAGGTCGAGTAGACGAAGGCGAGGAGCACCACGCGGCCGCTGTAGGCGCCCAGTCGGATCAGCTTGCCGCTCTGGTCGCGCAGCGCGAAATCGATCGCCGGCATCGAGGTCGGGGCGATCGGGCCGAGCAGCCCGCCGCTGGTGGTCGTGGCTGTCGTCCTGCCTGTCGCGCCGGGGTGCGCGGCGACCAGCACGCCGACGGCGGCAACGAGGCAGACCAGCGTCACGGCGAGCACGACGTAGAGCAGGCGCATGCGCTAAAGAGTAGGTGGATACAGCGCCGCGAACACCGCTTGCCAGGAGCCAGCGGGGCGCTATACTTTTTATAGTTGTGAATCCAGACAAGAGTTTGGGAGTTTGAGATGAGCCCCTCGGGCGCAGAGCTAATCCGCAAGATCAAGAGTGAGATCACCGAGACCGACCCGCAGGTCGTGCACGGCCTTTTGAACAACGGCGTCGCGATCATCGACGTGCGCGACACGGAGGAGTGGGCACAGGGCCATCTGCCGGGTGCGACGCACGTGCCGCGGAGCTTCCTCGAGTCCCGGATCGACGGCGTCGTGCCCGATCACGCCCAGCGCGTGATCCTCTACTGCGCCTCCGGCAACCGCTCGGCCCTTGCGGCCCGCACCCTGAGCGAGGACCTCGGCTACGAGAGCGTCGAGTCGATGACCGGCGGGATCACGCTCTGGAAGGACCGCGGCTACGAAGTCGAGCAGCCGAAGAGCCTCAGCGCCGAGCAGCGCGAGCGCTACTCGCGCCACATCCTGATCCCCGAGGTCGGCGAGAGCGGCCAGCAGGCACTGCTCGAAGCGCGCGTGCTGCTGCTCGGCGCCGGCGGGCTCGGATCGCCGACCGCCCTCTACCTCGCGGCGGCGGGCGTCGGCACGATCGGCATCGTCGACAACGACGTGGTCGACCTCTCCAACCTCCAGCGCCAGGTGATTCACAACACGGCGCGGATCGGCGTGCCGAAGGTCGAATCCGCCGAGGAGACGATCCACGCGCTCAACCCGGATGTCACGGTCGTGCCCTTCAACACCAGGCTCGACGCCTCGAACATCATGGAGATCATCGAGGGCTGGGACATCATCGTCGACGGCGTCGACAACTTCCCGACCCGCTACCTGCTCAATGACGCCAGCGTCCGCCTGCAGATCCCGGTCGTCTCGGCCTCGATCCTCGGCTTCGATGGGCAGCTCTCGATCTTCAAGCCCTACGACGGGCCCTGCTACCGATGCCTCTTCCCCGAGCCGCCGCCGGCCGAGCTCGCTCCGTCCTGCGGCGCCAACGGCGTCCTCGGCGTGCTGCCCGGAACGATGGGCCTGCTCCAGGCGACCGAGGTCATCAAGCTGATCGTCGGCGCCGGCGAGCCGGCGATCGGGCGCCTGCTGCTCTACGACGCGCTTGCCGCGACGCTCAGCGAGGTCAAGATCCGCAGGGATCCCGACTGCCCGATCTGCTCGCGCGAGCCGTCCTCGATCACCGACGAGGAGATGGGCGTCTTTCCCGACTACGAGGCGTTCTGCGCCGCGGCCGGGTAGCGTTCCGAGCGCACGATGCCGACGATCAAGATTCCACCGGTCCTGCGGCCGTCAGTTGGCGGCGAGCGCGAGGTCGACGCTGCCGGCTCGAACGTGCGCGAGGTGCTGCACGGGCTCGTCGCGGCGCACCCGGCAACCGAGACGCAGCTGTTCGGGCCCGAGGGTGATCTCAACCGCTACGTCAACGTCTATCTCAACGACGAGGACGTGCGCGTGCTCGACGGGCTCGACACGGCGGTCGGCGGCAGCGACGTGCTCGTGATCCTGCCGGCAATGGCCGGCGGCGCGCGCTAGCCAGTCGCTATCGTTTGTAAAGCAATGGGCGCGCGCGAGCTTCAGAACCGCACGAGTGGTGGCCGCTACGGCGACATCATCGAATCGATCGGCAACACGCCGCTGATCGAGTTGAAGCGTTTGTCGCCGAAGCCCGGCGTGCGCCTCTGGGCCAAGCTCGAGTCGCACAACCCAACGGGCTCGGTCAAGGATCGCGTCGCTCGCTCGCTGATCGAGGATGCCGAGGAGAAGGGGGCGATCTGCTCCGGCCAGACGATCCTCGAGCCGACCTCCGGCAACACCGGCATCTCGCTCGGCATGATCTGCAAGCTGCGGGGCTATCCGCTCAAGGTCGTGATGCCCGACAACGTGACGCCCGAGCGCACCCAGCTGCTGAAGATGTGGGGGGCCGAGATCGTCTACTCGGAAGGCTCGAAGGGCTCCAACGGAGCGGTCGAGCTGGCGCTCGAGATGGCTGCCACCGAACCGCGCTACTACATGCCCTATCAGTACGGCAACGCCGCCAATCCGCTTGCCCACTACAACGGCACCGCGGTCGAGATCCTCGAGGAGCTCGGCGAGGTAACGGCGTTTGTCGCCGGGCTCGGCACCGGCGGCACGCTGATGGGCAACGCCCGCCGGCTCAAGGAGGTCCTTGGCGACAGCGTCAAGATCGTCGCTGCCGAGCCGATGCAGGGCGAGCCCGTGCAGGGGCTGCGCTCGCTCGATGACGGCTTCATCCCGCCGATCATCGACCTCGCCCTGCTCGACCGCAAGATCTTCGTCACCAACGCCGACGCGATCGTCTGGACGCGCAGGCTGCTCGACGACGAGGGCATCTTCGCCGGCGTGTCCTCCGGCGCGATCGCGCGCGTCGCAGCTCGCATCGCCGGCGAGCTCGACGAGGGCAACGTCGTCTTCGTCGTCGCCGACGATGGCTGGAAGTACCTTTCGAGCGGCATCTACACCAGGCCGCTCGAGGAGATCAAGAACCTCGAGAGCACGCTGTGGTGGTAGCGATGCGGCCGTCGCCGCATCGCTCGACCGCTTGGGGCACGACCCGCTCGACCGCGTGATGCGGATCGACCGCGCGCTCTACGACGAGATGGTCGCCCACGCGCTCGCCGATGCGCCGGATGAGTGCTGCGGGCTGGTGGCCACGGACGACGGCGTCGCGCGGCGCGTCTTCCGCGCGACGAACATCCACGCCAGCCCGCTGCGCTACGAGATCGACGGCGCCGAGATCGCTCGAATCTACGGCGAGATCGAGGCGGCCGGCTGGGAGCTCGGCGCGATCTACCACTCGCACACGCGCAGCGCCCCATACCCCTCGCAGACCGACATCAACATCGCCGTGCCGCCGGAGCTGGGCGCGCCGCTGTGGCCGGGCACGCTGTACCTGATCGTCGGTGTCGCCGGCGCAGAGCCCGAGGTCCGCGCGTTCCGGATCGACGGCGACGGCGTCGAGGAGGTTGCGCTGAGCGTGCAGTGATGCCCCCGGCACCGCTCATCTGTCCTGGTTGCGGGACATCGCACGCCGGCGATGAGCGTTTCTGCCCGCACTGCGGGATGCCGCTGGTGGTGGCGGGCGGCGAGTTGCGCCTCAGCGAACGCCAGCAGCGCGCGCGCAAGATCGATCCGCGCTACACCGAGGGTCCGCTCGTCTGGGCCGCCGGCGCCCACAACCAGGCCGAGGCCGAGTTCATCGCCGGCATGCTGCTCGAGGAGGGGGTGCCGAGCCTCGTGCGCCGCGCTGCCGGCTTCGACGTTCCCGACTTCCTCGCCGCCGGCCCGCGCGAAATCCTCGTCCCGGCCTCCGGCGTCGGCGTCGCCCGTGACCTGCTGCTCGACGCGGGCATCGTCAGTTCAGCTCGGCCGGCGAGCGCGACGCCGCGGGCCACGCGAATCCTCGCGGGGCTGCTGCTGGCGATCGCACTGGTCGCAATCGTGCTCTTCATGGCGACGCACACCTGGGACTGATACTCGGGGTGTACTTCGCGCCAGGACGGGTAGCCAGTTGGCATGGCTGCTAAATCCACAGTTGAGCAAACGGTAGAGATCGAAGAGGTTGTCGCCGACGCGCTGGACCAGCTGGATCACGCCCGCTACGCGCTGAAGATGCTCGAGAATCGCCTGATGGCGCATCCCGAGCTGCGTAGCGACGGCGCTCAGACCTAGCTACCGGTGCGGGCGCCACGGGCGTCGATCACTGCCAGGACGGTTGTTGCTCGCAGGCCGCGGCGCGCGCCTCGAGCAACGCACGTTCGCGTCGGTTCTGCGTCAGCGACGCCGCGCGAGCGAATTCGGCGCGCGCCTCATCGCTGCGACCGAGCTTTGCCAGCAGCTCACCACGCACGCTCGGCAGCAGGTGGTAGCTCGCCAGCGCCGGTTCGCCGGCGAGCCGCTCGACGAGCACGAGGCCGGGCGCGGGGCCGAACGCCATCGCCACGGCGACCGCGCGGTTGAGTTCGACGACCGGGGACGGGCTGCGTCGCGCGAGGGCGTCATAGAGCGCCGCGATCTGCGGCCAGTCGGTCGCAGAGGCCGTGCGTGCGCGGGCGTGGCAGGCGGCGATCGCTGCCTGGAGCGCGTAGGGCCCAGGTTCCGCTTCGAGCCGCTCGGCTCGCTCGAGCGCAGCGAGGCCCCGGCGGATCAGCAGCCGATCCCAGCGTGTCCGGTCCTGGTCGCCCAGCAGCACCGGTTCACCCGCGGCGTCAATACGTGCTGGGGTCCGCGCGGCCTGGAGCTCCATCAGCGCGACGAGTCCGTGGACCTCGGACTCACTCGGCGTGAGCTCGGCGAGGATCCGCCCCAGACGCAGCGCCTCCTCACATAGTTGCGGTCGCATCCAGTCATCGCCGGCGGTTGCCGAATAGCCCTCGTTGAAGATCAGATAGAGAACCTCGAGCACCGAGGCCAGACGTGGCGTCAGCTCGTCGCGCGCGGGCACCTCGAACGGGACCTTGGCGGCACTGAGGGTTCGCTTGGCGCGCACGATGCGCTGCGCGACGGTGCTCGGGCTGACGAGGAACGCACGCGCTATCGCCGCCGTTTGCAGCCCGCCGAGCAACCGCAACGTGAGCGCGACGCGAGCCTCCGTGCTCAGCAGCGGATGGCAGCAGGCGCACATCAGGCGCAGCACGTCGTCCTCGATCGTGTCGTTCACGACCGCGTCGAACTCAGCACCGTCGAGCGCCAGCGCCAGCGCCAGCCCGAGCTCGCGTGCCAGTTCCTCGTGCTTGCGCTCGAGTCGCTTGCCGCGGCGCAGCAGGTCGATCGCCCGAAACTTCGCCGCGGCCATGAGCCAGGCTCCCGGTCTGTCCGGGACGCCCGACTCGGGCCAGCGCCGCAGGGCGTCGACGAGGGCGTCCTGCGCCAGATCCTCGGCGAGTCCGAGATCGCCGACGATTCGCGCGAGCGCGCCGATCAGTCTGGCCGACTCGATCCTCCAGACGGCCTCGATCGCGCGCCGCGTTGCCGCGTCAGCGGCCAACCCTCAGCCCTCCATCGCCTGCCCGGGCGGATCGGCCGAAAGCTTCGCGGCGTCCTGGAGCTCCGACGGAAAGTCCGACATTTCGAAGATCCGGCGCAACTCGAGCACCGCATCGCCGCCGATCGGGCAGCGCTTGGCCCATTCGAGCGCTTCCTCCTTGGACTTCGCCTGGATGATCCAGTAGCCGCCGATCAGCTCCTTTGTTTCGGCGAACGGCCCATCGGTCACGACCCGTTCGCCGTCGGCAAACGAGATTCGCGCCCCCTCGGAGGAGGGGTGCAGACCGTCGAGCGCGAGCAGCACTCCGGCCTGGGTCAGCTCCTCGTTGTAGCGCTGCATCGCCGCAACGGCCTCGACGTCCGGTGTCCAGTCGCCTTCGCTCTCGAGGCCCGGATAGATCATCAACATGAACCGCATCGTTGGTCCTCCTGCGAGTTGGTGGTGATTGCGAGCGGGCTCGACGCTCAGACGCGCCGATTGTGAACCCTGCCTCTGCCCATACACCGAACGGCGAGGTCAGAAATCGACAGCCGTGATGAATCTACTCAGCGACCCGCTCCGACTCCCAGCGTGCTCTGTCGATGCGGTAGACGATGTGGGGCCGCAGCGGGTTGCCCTCCTCGAGCTGCGGGTGCTCGAAGTCGTCCGCTGGCTCGCGCCGCATCCCCAGCCTCGCCATCACGCGCATCGAGCGCACGTTCGTCGCCGCCGTGTAGGAGACGAGAGAATCGAGGTCGCAGTCCTCAAAGGCGAACGCCATCGCAGCTCGCGCTGCCTCGGTCGCGATGCCGCGACCCCAGTACGGAGCCGCCAGGCGCCAGCCGATCTCGAGCGCGGGTGCGAACGGCAGCTCGGGACGGACCGGCCAGAGGCCGACGAAGCCGACGAACGCCGCCTCGCCCGGCAGTTCGACCGCCCAGAGCCCGTAGCCGCTCTGCTCGAAGCAGGCCTCGATCCGCTCGACCATCGCGTCGCTTTCGGCGCGGGTCAGGAGCGTGGGGAAATGCTCCATCACGTCGGCATCGGCGTTCAGCGCGGCAAACGGCTCGAGATCGCTCGCCCGCCAGCGGCGCATCAGCGTCTGCTCGGTCCGCAGCATCGGCTCGCTTGCGTCGAGCGTGGCGCGTCGCCGCGGCCCGGGGTTTGCGTCAGGCGTAAGCTGGCTGGCCGGCACCGAGGGTGATCGCCTCGATCTCCTCGGCAGCCCGATCGAACTCCTCGTCGGCGAGCACGGGCGTGCCCTCGAACGGGAGATCGCGTTGCAGCTCGAGCCATGAGCGGCAGCCCGCGTATTCATCCTTGACCTTGACGGTCACCGGACGCGGGATCCGGTAGGTGCGCAGCAACAGCACGTGCAGTGGGTGACGCCGCTTCCACTCCAGACGCTTCTCGGCGTAGTCGGGCGTCCAGACGTAGAACGGCGAAAGCGCATCGACGACGCGCGGGTCGGTCACGGTGTACTGCGCTGCGACCTCGGCCCAGGCGCGGATCCGCACTCGATCGGGCGGCAGCAGTGCCAGCCCTGAGCGCGCGCCGTGGAGTGCCGGCTCGCCATCGGCCCAGACGCCCTCCTCGAGCGCGCGGCGCAGCTCGGGGCGGTGGGATTCACGGACGAGGTCGGCGCGCTGGTGATCGAACGTGGGGTAGAGGAAGAAGCGCTCGTGCTCGACGTCGAAGTGCTTGTTGGGCTCGCGGATGCCACCCTTGCGGAGGGTGACGAGCTGCTCGCCCTCGGCAAGCGCGCGGACGGTTACCGCCCATTCTTTGAACGCAATTGGCATAAGACCAGGAAGATCGGGAAAAGATCGGCGAAAATGTCGCTGCGCTCGAACTGCCTTGGTGCGACAGCGACTCGTGAAGGATACGCAATAGTTGCAAAAACTCCAAATTTCGCTGCTATTTAGCGCTTTTTCGGGCCGTGATCACGGTCCCAGGCAGCGTGTTTTTCGCCCCTCCTGGAGGACCGCGCAGCGGTCGCTCGCGCAGGCCCTACAGGCGCTGTCCCATCCGCTCCTGAACCGCCTCGATCAGCGCCACGAAGTCGGCGTCGGCGAAACCTTCGCGTTCGGCGTCGCGGAGGTCTTCGAGCGCGAGCGCCGCGGCGCGAAACTCGCTCGGGGAGCTCTCGAGGCAGAGCGCGACGTCCTTCGCCATGTGCGCCGTACGGAAGAGCGGCGTGTAGTCGTGTGCGCGCATCGGCGCGGCCTTCAGCTCGAGCATCCGCGACGAGCCCGAGCCGGCTGACATCACCGCGAGCAGCGCATCGAGGTCAGCGCCCGCCGCGGCACCGGTCAGCAGCGCTTCGGCGAGCGTCACCGCGTTCGCGGCGGCGACGGCGTTGTTGATCACCTTCACCAGTTGTCCCTGACCGAGCGCGCCGGCGTGCACGACCTTCGAGCCCATCGCCGCGAGCGCCGGCTGCGCTCGCGCAACATCCTCCGGCTCGCCGCCGGTCATGATCGTCAGCGTGCCGTCGCGCGCCGCCGGCGTCGAGCCGGTGACCGGCGCGTCCACCAGCCGCAGCCCGCGCTCGGCGAGGCCGGCGCCGATCTCGCGCGCCCAGCGCGGTCCGATCGTCGTGCAGTCGACGCATACGAGGCCTGCGCTCGCGCCGTCGGCGACTCCGTCTGCGCCGAGCAGCACCGCTTCGACCTGCGGGCCGTCAACGACCATGCTGATGACCAGCTCGGCGCCGTCGGCGACCTGCGCCGGCGTTTTGGCGACACGGGCGCCGTGCTCTGCGGCCCAGCGCTCCGCCTTCTCGGTGGTGCGGTTCCAGACCGTCAGCTCGAAGCCGGCGCGCCGCAGCGATGCCGCCATCAGCGCGCCCATCAGCCCAAGCCCGATGAAGCCGATCCGTCGCTCGTCTGCCATCGATGAAGCCTAGAGCCGATCCCGCTGGGGCAGCTCGCTCGCCGGCCGCGGCGACGGCGCGACTCCCACCGGGAGCGCCCTTGGCGCCCGATGCTGTCCGCTCCCGCGCAGACAGCATCGGGCGAGCCGCTACGCGGCGAGCGCCTCCGTGGCTTCCTCGTGCTCTGTCTCGGCGAGGTGCTGGTGCGATGGGCAGTAGCCGTTTCGCGCGAGCGGCGTGCGCTGGCAGGCGGTGCCCTTGCGCGTCATCGCGCGGCACTGCAGCGGATTGCCGTCGGCGTCGCAGCCGGCCGGCGGCAGGGTCGCCAGAAAGTCGTCCGCCAGCGTGATGTAGCGCTCGATCACCGAGTAGACGTGATGCTGCTGGGAGACCGGAAAATAGGTTCGTACGTCCGAGAACAGCGTCTGCGCCGGCTTTGCGAAGTAGTGCCGGTCACTGGCAAGGCGCCGGACCGCCGACTCGCAAGCGTGCAGCACATGCAGCTGGTCCTCGAGGTGGTTGTGGCCGGCGTTGCGGTGCTCGACAAGCGGGGCGAGCTCCCGGTAGATGCCACGGCTGAACTGGTACATCAGTCACCCTTCCTTTGGCCTCTAGGCGCGCGGCTCCCCACGCGTGCCTGCTCTCGATCTGCCCGAGTCTGGCCCCGCGATATGAAGAGAACCCTTGGATCGTGTTAGGCGTGGCTTAAGGGCCGTCCGGGATCTCCGCTGCGATCAGCCTTCAGCGCCGCCCCCGGTCGTCGATCCCGGGCGCGGTTCGGTCAGTCCCAGCGCTCGAGTCGGGTGCTCCCATCCGGCGCGACGATCGTGTGCAGCAGGTCCAGCGCCGGGTCCAGCTCGGGGAAGTCCTCGCGGCAATGCACGCCCCGCGTCTCGCGGCGGCTCAGCGCGCACGCGGCGACCAGCCGGGCGAGCGGATTGGGGTCCTCGAGCAGCCGCTCGAGCCCCGCGCGGTTGCGCCTCAGTCCGGCGAGCTCCCACAGCGCGGCCTTCGTCTGCGCCGACGCCACCATCGCCTCGGGCGCCGCCGGCTGCACCTCGGCCTCGCCGTCGAGTGCCGGTTCGTCGAGCGCGGCCAGCGCCGCCCGCGCGCCGAAGACGAAGCACTCGCTGAGCGAGTTGGAGGCGAGCCGGTTCGCGCCGTGCAGGCCCGTGCAGGCCGACTCGCCGACCGCGTAGAGGCCCGGCAGCGTCGAGCGGCCCTCGAGGTCGGTGGTGATGCCGCCGACCATGTAGTGCGCCGCCGGCGCGACCGGCACGAGCTCGCGCGTGACGTCGATCCCGGACTCGGCCAGCGCTTCGGCGATGTTCGGAAAGAGCGCCGGGTCGACCTCGCGCATGTCGAGCCAGACGCAGCGCTCACCGCTGTCGAGCAGCCGCAGGTCGATCGCGCGGCTGACCTCGTCGCGCGGCGCCAGCTCGTCGACGAAGCGCTCGCCGCCTGAGTCGAGCAGCTGGGCGCCCTCGCCGCGGATCGCCTCCGTCATCAGGAACCCCTCGCGGCCGGCCACCCCTGTCACCGCGGTCGGATGGAACTGCATGAACTCGAGGTCGGCGAGCTCGGCGCCGGCGACGTGGGCGAGCAGCATCCCGGTGCCGAGCGAGCCCGGCGGGTTCGTCGTGCGCGCCCACAGTGCCGCCGCCCCGCCGGCGCAGATCACGACCGCCCGCGCGCGCACGAGGCGGCCGTCGTCGCAGCGCAGCCCGGCGCAGCGCCCGTCGCGCACCAGCAGCGTGTCCGCGCGCGCGTGCTCGAGCACTTCGACCAGTGGCTCCTCGGCAGCCAGCGCCGACAGCTGGCGGACGAGGCGCCGGCCCGTGGCGCTGCCGCCGGCGTGCACGATCCGCCGCACCGAGTGACCCCCCTCGAGCCCGAGCGTCAGGCGTCCGCGGCGGTCGGCGTCGAAGCTGACCCCGAGCCGCTCGAGATCGCGCACGCGCCCCGGTGCTTCGTCGCACAGCAGCGCCGCGGCTGAGGTGCGGACCAGTCCGCGACCGGCGATCTCCGTGTCGCGCAGGTGGATCTCAGCGCTGTCCTCGAGCGCCAGTGCCGCGGCGAGGCCCCCCTGTGCCCAGTAGCTCGCGGTCTGCGCGAACGACGATGCGGCGATCAGCGCGACTCGCGCACCGGCCTGCGCAGCGACCAGCGCCACGTAGAGTCCGGCCGCGCCAGCGCCCACAACCGCCAGATCGGCATCGGTTCGTGAGGCGCTCGCCATCCGCATGTACCGTACCTCGATGACCCGCCCCGTCTACATCTCTCACCCGGCGAGCCTCGAGCACGACACCGGCCGCCACCCCGAATGTGCGGCGCGGATCACGGCAATCGAGGACCACCTCGAGCGCAGCGGCTGGCACGGCTTCGAGCGTCTCGAGGCGCCGCGCGTCAGCCGTGAGCTGCTCGAGACCGTCCATGCGCGCGAGTACGTCGCGGCGGTCGAGGCGTTCTGCAAGCGCGGCGGTGGCGCGATCGACGCTGACACAATCGTCAGCAGCGGCTCCTGGGAAGCGGCGCTGCGCTCGGCGGGAGGTGCCGTCGAGCTCGTGGACCGGCTGCTGAGCGGCGCCGCGAGCACCGGCTTCGCCGCAGGGCGCCCACCCGGACACCACGCGAAGACCGCGCGCGCGATGGGCTTCTGCCTGTTCAACAACGTCGCGCTCGCGGCGACGCAGGCGCTGAACCAGCACGGCCTCGAACGCGTCCTGATCCTCGACTGGGACGTCCACCACGGCAACGGTACCAACGACATCTTCGCGGCGAGCCCGGCTGTGCTCTACGTCTCGATCCACCAGGCCGGGCTGTTCCCCAACACCGGCCCCGTCAGCGACCACGGCAGCGGCGAGGGGACGGGCTTCACGCTCAACCTGCCGGTCCCGCCGCTCTCCGGCGATGACGTGTTCTGCGCGCTCGTCGAGCAGCGGGTGGTGGCGGAGGCCCGCCGCTACGAGCCGCAGCTCGTGCTGATCTCAGCCGGCTACGACGCCCACGCCGACGATCCGCTCGCCGATTGCCTGGTGAGCGAGGCCGGCTACGCGCAGATGACCGCCTCGATGCGCGCCCTCGCCGCCGATCTCGACGTCCCGCTCGGCGCGGTGCTCGAGGGTGGCTACGAGCTCGACGCGCTCGCGCGCTCGGTCGCGGTGACCCTCGCCGAGCTCGCGCTCGTCGAGCGCGCCGACTCGCTCACGGACTAGTGTCGGCTGGTCCCGGTCGTGCCGCTGGCACCGCTGGCAGTCGTCGTGCCGCTGGCGCCGCTGGCGCCAGTCGCGCCGCTGGTACTTGTCGTGCCCGTCGTACCTGTGCTGCCGGTCGTACCCGTCGTCCCGGGGGCGCCCGCGGCATGCGCCAGGCCGCCATTCCCGGAGCCACCTAACCCGCCGGCGGCCGCGAGCGCGATGACGATCACGACGACCAGCACGATCGCGCTCGCCAGCGCCCCGCCGGAGCGCAGCCGCGGTGCCGGCGCAAGCCGCGTGTGCACCGCGCCACCGCACTCCAGGCACCAGTCCTGCGTGTCGTGCAGCGCTGCCCCGCAAGCCGGGCAGGCCGCCGCCCCCGGGCTCGTCACGCGGCGCTCTCGCTCGCCTGGCGGTTCGACGTCGGCGTCCCGCAGCGCGGGCAGTAGTTGGCCTCGCTGCCATGGATCGTCCCGCACTTGGCGCACGCGCCGAGCCCGGGCTCACGCAACACCGCCAGCTCCTGCCGCTCACCGAGCGCCTGCTCGAGCTGCGCGCGCTCGCGCTCGATCGTGCTCAGCGCTTCGAGCTTCGCCGAGCGCAGCTCGGGGCGCTGCTGGCCCTGGCGATGTTCCTCGAAGACGAAGCCACCGAGGTCGCGCAGCGCAACCTCGCGCTGGCGGCGCAGGAACTGGAGCCGGCGCCGCAACGGTGCGCGCTGCAGAAAGCTGAGCGCCCGCCCGCCGGCGCCAGGCGCTGCGTCGGCAGCCTGTTCCGAGGCCTCCATCCGCTTATGCTAGCCGCCCGGAGCCCGCCGTGGAAAGCGCTTCCCAGGCGTCCAGCACGCGCCGCGCCATCACGTCGCTCGAGAATTCGCCGGCGCGCTCGCGTCCCGCCACGCGCGGGTCGGCCTCGGCAAGCGCCGGCGCGAGCGCCCTCGCCCAAACCTCGGGTTCATACGGCGCGCACAGCGTTCCGGCGATTCCGGCGAGCGCCTCGGCGTGGATGCCGACCGGCGTCGCCAGCACCGGCACGTCGCAGGCCAGCGCCTCGAGCACGGCGAGCCCGAACCCCTCGGCCTCCGAGGGTACGAGCACGGCGTTGGCGGCGTTGACCGCGAGCGTCACATGGTCGGGCGCCATCGTTCCGAGCGTCAGCATCCGCACGTCGCCGGCGAGCTCGCGCGCCCGGTCAAAGCGCTTGCCCGCGCGCGCCGGATCAGCCGGAAACAGCAGATAGGGCCCCACCGGATCGAGCCCGAGCGCGAGCCGTGCCGCCGCGCGCGGGATCGGCCGGAAGCGCTCCATCGCGACGCCGCACGGCAAGATTGCGATTTCGAGGGAGACGTGCGCGCGAAGCTCATCGGCGAGCGACTCTGAGACGGTGGCAACGAGATCCATCCTTGGCAGCGCGGCGAGCGTGATCCGCCGCGTTCGCCGGTGGCGAACGTCGGTGCCGTGCAGGGTCAGCGCATGCGGCGGCCCCGACACCGCCAGCGCCGGCCAGGCGGTCAGGCCGAAGTGCGCGTGCACGACATCGAAGTCCTGCTTGCCGTAGCGGTGGTGCAGTGCGAGCGCCGCGAGCGGGTAGGTGGGCGGGCCCGGCTCGAACTCGTACAGCTCCACTTCGACGTCGGGCAGGCGCCGCAGCGCCGCGACCTGATCGCGCACGAAGCTCCCGCGGCCGGGGTTTGCCGGCGACGCAGCCATGTTCGAGACGACGAGTGCCCGCACGGCGCCACGATACCCGCAGGGCGATCTGGGATCATGGCTGGCGGTGAAAGCCACGGCGCCCCCACCGCGCGAGCGCCCGATTGCCGTGTTCGACTCCGGCGTGGGCGGCCTCACAGTCCTGCAGGAGCTGCTGGTCGAGCTGCCGCATGAGGACTTCCTCTACCTCGGCGACACCGCGCGCTTCCCCTACGGCGAGCGCAGCGCGGCTGATCTCGAACGCTTCGCGCTCGAGATCAGCGAGGTGCTGCTGGCCCGCCGCGCGAAGCTCCTCGTCGTCGCCTGCAACGCGCTCAGCTCGGCGGCGCTCGCTGCGCTGCGCGAGCGGATGCTCTCGACGACGCTCGGCGTCGACGTGCTCGGCGTGATCGAGCCGGAATCCCGTCTCGCCGCCGAGCGCAGCGCCAACCGGCGGCTCGGCCTGCTCGCGACCACGGCGACGGTGGCCAGCGGCGCCTACGACCGCGCCGTCCACGCCCACGCGCCGGACGCGCAGCTGACGAGCGTCGCCTGTCCCGATCTCGCGCCGGTCATCCAGAGTGGCTTTCCGCTGGACCGCAGCGTCGTCGAGATCGTTCGCGGCTACTGCGCGCCGCTGCTCGAGGCCGACGTCGACACCGTGATCCTCGGCTGCACCCACTACCCGCTGGTCGCGCCGATCCTCCAGCGGACGCTCGGTCCGGGCGTCTCGCTGATCACCTCCGGCCGCTCGCTCGCGCTGTCGGTCGCGGCGAGTCTCGAGCAGGCGGACCTTGGCAGCTACGCGACGCAGGAGGGCACCTACCGCTTCCTCTGCACCGGCGACGTCGAGGCCTTCCGCGCGCTCGGCTCACACTTCCTCCAGATGCCGATCGACGAGATCGAGCACGTCGAGCTGCCCGCGGCGGTCCCGGCGTGAGGGGGGCTGCGGTAGCCGCGCTTCGCGCGGCTACCCTCGCCTGGCGCCTTGGGCGCCCCGTGTCGACCTGCGCTTGGGACGGTTCCGCGGGATGAGCCTTGAGCGGAGCTATGGGCGTGCGGCCGACGAGTGCCGGCCGACTGCGATCGAGGTCGACTTCGTCAAGCCGGCGACCGGCTCGGCGCTGATCGCCGTCGGTGAGACGAAGGTGATCTGCACCGCGTCGGTGGAGTCGGGCGTGCCGCGTTGGCTTGCCGGCAAGGGGCGCGGCTGGCTGACCGCCGAGTACGGGATGCTGCCGGCCTCGACCGGCCAGCGCAAGCAGCGCGACGCGACGCGCGGCCGGCTCGACGGGCGGACCGTCGAGATCCAGCGGCTGATCGGGCGCTCGCTGCGCGCCGTGATCGATTTCGAAGCGCTCGGCGAGCGCACCGTCTACCTCGACTGCGACGTGCTCCAGGCCGACGGCGGCACGCGTTGCGCGTCGATCACCGGCGCCTACGTGGCCCTCGCGCGAGCCGCTGCGCGGCTGCTCGCCGCCGGTGACCTGGAGCGGACGCCGTTCACCGGGTCGCTGGCCGCGGTGTCCTGCGGTGTGGTCGATGGCGTCGCTCTGCTCGACCTCGATTATTCGGAGGATTCGACCGCCGAGGTCGATGCGAATGTCGTGATGACGGCGGATGGGGGGCTGGTCGAGGTGCAGGCGACGGCCGAGCGCACGCCGCTGTCGCGCGCGAACCTCGATCAGCTGCTGGCGCTCGCGGCGCATGGGATTGCAACGCTGCGCGAGGTCCAGCAGGCGGCGATCGAAACTTAGATGGCTGATTCCACGGCCCGCGCACCGTCTGGCGGCGAAATCAACCATCCCGCCGATATGGCGCTGATCCTCGCGACGCGCAACCCGCACAAGCTGCGCGAGTTCGCACGGCTGCTCGCCGTGACCGAGCTCGAGCCGCTGCCCGATGCCGTCGAGCTGCCGCCGGAGACGGGGGAGACGTTCACCGAGAACGCGCTCGGCAAGGCGCGCGCCGCCGCCGCGGCGACCGGTCGGGCGGCCGTCGCCGATGACTCGGGTATCGCCGCCGACGCGCTCGACGGGCGCCCCGGCGTGCGCTCGGCACGCTACGGCGGCGAGCACGCCAGCGACGCCGAGAACCTCGCGCTGCTGATCGCCGAGGTCCCGCCCGGCAGCGGCCTGCACTACGTCTGCTCGTTCGTCTACGTCGATCCGATCGCCGGCGAGGAGCGGGTCTTCGAGGGCCGCTGCGACGGCGTGATGGCGGGCGCCGCCGTGGGCAGCCGCGGCTTCGGCTACGACCCGGTCTTCGTTCCCGTGGACGACGCGAGCGGGCGGACGATGGCCGAGCTGAGCGACGCGGAGAAGGACGCGATCTCCCATCGCGGCCGCGCCCTGCGCGCGTTCGAGGCCTGGTTCTCCGGCCGCGCCTGATGGACGAGCACACCGGCAAGAGGCGAGCCGCGGCGCTGTCGGTCGCCTCGAACGCGACCCTGATCGCGGCGAAGCTCGCCGCCGGCATCGCCACCGGCTCGGTCGCGATCCTGACCGAGGCGGTCCACTCCTCGATCGACCTGCTCGCCTCGCTGGTCGCCTGGGTCTCGGTCCGCAAGGCCGACGAGCCGGCCGACGCCGACCATCTCTACGGGCACGAGAAGATGGAGAACCTGGCCGCCGCGACCGAGGGCGCGCTGATCCTCGTCGGCGCGGGGATCATCACCTACGAGGCGATCACGCGGCTGATCCACGGTCAGCACGTGCACACGATCGGCGTCGGCATCGCGGTGATCGGTGCCTCCGCCGCCGTCAACCTCGTCGTCTCGCGGATCATCGCGCGACGCGCCCGTACGAGCGGCTCGGTCGCGCTGGAGGGCGACGCCCTCCACCTCAGCGCTGACGCGCTCTCCTCAGTCGCCGTCCTCGTCGGGTTGATCCTGATCGCCGTCACCCACGCCTACTGGATCGACCCGGCCGTCGCGCTCGTCGTCGCCGCCGGGATCGTGACCGCCGGCGTGCGTCTGATGCGCCGCGCCTCCGGGGCGCTCGTCGACCAGGCACTGCCCGAGGTCGACGTCGAGACGATCCGCGAGGCGATCCGCGATGTCGGCGGAACCCGCGGCGTCGTCGGCTTCCACAAGCTGCGCAGTCGTGCCGCCGGCTCGCGCCGCTACGTCGACGTCCACGTCCAGTTCGCCGCCGGCACGACGCTCGAGTCCGCCCACCAGACCGCACACGTCCTCACCGACGCGATCGTCGAGCGCCTCGACGGCGCCGACGTGCTGGTCCACCTCGAGCCCTCCGACCGCGTCGAGCCGGGAACCGAGATCAACGCTGAGGGTCTATCTCGGTAGGGATCGCGCAGTCGGGGTGGTCGCTGGCCGAGCGGGGCGGCCGCGGCGGCCGGCGTAGCGTGGCAGCGCCACGTGAGCCGGACGCCGGGGACGCATCCGCGATGTGCCAGCGGCCGCATCCGACGAGCGACTTGCCCTGCCGAGATAGACCCTGTGGCGCTGTGCCGTGAAGTGCGCGGCCGCGCCGTGCGTCAACGCCCGGAAGCCATCTCGATACCCCTCGCGCACGTCTGACGGCGGCGCATCTTCGCGGATGCGGCGTCCTCGGTCGGGGCAATGGCTCTGCCATTGCGCCCTCCCTGCGTCCTTGCCCCGCTCGATCCGGCGCTCGCCAGCCGCACACGCGGGATATCGAGAGGACTTCTAAAAAAGATTGATCGCGGCCGATACGCCGACGGCGATTGCCACCGCCGCGTAGCCGCGGTAGTGCGCCAGCACGAGCAGCACGGCGGCGATCAGGCACGCCAGCACGGTTAAGAGCCAGGGTAGGCGTGACAGCGACATCCGCGTATATCTTTGCGGGTATGGCAGCGATTGCGTTTTCCGACCGGCTCGTTGCAGCGGTTGATCAGCGTGAGTCGCAGCTCGTGCTTGGGCTCGACCCCGATCCGCTGAGCCTCTGGGACGTCGCCGCGTCGGCCGGCGAGGGTGGCGGGACGCCGGCCGAGCAGACCGCGCGGGCGGTCCTCGCGCACTGCCGCGCGCTGATCGACGCTGCCGGCCCGGCGTGCGTCGCGGCCAAGCCGCAGCTCGCCTGCTTCGAACGGCTCGGCGCGGCGGGAGCTGCGGCGCTCGCCGGCGTGGTCGCGGCGGCGCACGAGGCGGGCCTGCTCGTGATCGCCGACGGCAAGCGCGGTGACGTGCCGGTGACAGCGGCGGCCTACGCGCAGGCGCTCGCCGGATCGACGGACACGCCGGCGGGATCCGTCGCTGGCCTCGGCGCCGATGCGTTCACCGCCAACCCGCTGCTGGGAATCGACGCGCTCGAGCCGCTGATCGCGACCGGCGCCGGCGTGTTCGTGCTGGTGCGGACGTCGAATCCCGGGGCCGCCGACGTCCAGGACCTCGAGCTCGCCGCCGGCGGCCTCCTCTGGGAGCAGCTCGCTCGCACGGTAGATCGCCTCGGCGTCGTCCGCGCCTCCGGCTTCGCCGACGTCGGCGCCGTCTTCGGCGCGACCGCGCCGGCCCACCTCGAGCGGGCCCGTGAGCTGATGCCGCACGCGATCTTCCTGCTGCCCGGCGTCGGCGCCCAGGGCGGGCGCGTCGAGGATCTCGCGCCCGCCTTCGCGCCGGGGCGCGCCGGCGGGCTCGTCAGCGCGTCACGGAGCATCGTCGCCGCACACGCCGGCAACGGTCGCGGACCGGTGGCGGCGGCGCGCGCCGAGGCTGAGCGGTTGCGCGCGCTCGCCTGGGCGCTGACCTAGAGACCTAAAGCGGTTCTTCGACGGGCCTCCCGGACGTTCGCTAGCCTCGCGGCGATGCAGTTTGCCTGGCGCGCGATCGCTCCGCTGACCAGGGTGCTGGGGGTCGGCCTGCTCTGGCTTGCTCTCACGCCCGTCCTTGCCCGCGCGAGCGTTCAGGTCAAGCCGCCGCCGGCACTCGCCGCGCGCGAGGCGATCCTGATCGAGACCGACAATGGCTCGACGGTATACGCGCTGCACCCCGACCGCAAGGTGGCGATCGCCAGCACGACGAAGCTGATGACCGCCTACGTCACGCTCGAGTTCGAGGCGCTCACCCACAAGCTCGTCGAGCAGCCCTACGACGCCGGACCTGGCGAGTCGCTAGCCCACCTGCCGGCGGGCGCCCGCTACAGCGTCGCCGATCTGCTGCGGGCAATGCTCCTGCCGAGTGGGAACGACGTCGCGCACTCGCTCGCGATCGATGTCGGCGGCACGACCGGCCACTTCGTCTCGCTGATGAACGCCGCGGCCGCGAAGCTCGGGCTGACCGACACGCACTTCACGACGCCGGTCGGTCTCGACACGCCCGGCAACTACTCGACGGCGGCGGATCTCGCGACGCTCGCCGGGGATCTGCTGCACGACCCGTTCTTCGCCGCCGTGGTGCGCGAGCAGAGCGCCTACCTGCCCGGTGGGATCGAGGTGTCGAACACGAACGACCTGATCGGCCACTACCCGTTCGTCGTCGGCGTCAAGACCGGCCATACCGCCGACGCCGGCTACTGCCTCGTCGGTGCCGCGAGCTGGCACGGCGTCCACCTGATCAGCGTCGTCCTCGGCGATCCGACCGACGGTGGGCGCGACGACGACACGCTGGCGCTGCTGCGTTACGGCCTCTACCTCTACCACGACGTGCACGTAGCGGTGAAGGGGCGCAGCTACACGAGCGTCGCGGAGAACGGCTCGACCACGCAGAAGGTCGGGCTCGTCGCGGCGAGCGGCGCGAGCCTGATCCTCAGCCGCGCCGACACGCTCGACGTGTCGTTCACCGGCGTCCCGACACAGCTGCAGGGGCCGATCGCCGCCGGCACCGCCGAGGGTGAGATGGAGGTCAGCGAGAACGGCAAGCTGGTGCAGAGCATCCCGCTCGTCACCCAGGCGGCGGTCCCCAGTCCGCCGTCGTCGAGCACCCTGCTCTATGTCGCGGTGATCATCGTGCTCGCCGCCCTCGGTGGGTGTAGCCTCCGCTGGAGGCGCAGGCGTGCAAGTCGAGCCCGGCAGCGGAGGAGGGTACGAGCATGATCATCACCGTCACGCTGAACCCGGCGATTGACAAGTCGCTGTCGGTCCCGAGCCTGCGGCTCGGGCGCCGTCACCGCACGGTCGAGCGGCGCACGCTCGCCGGCGGCAAGGGCGTGAACATCGCGCGGATGCTGAAGACGCTCGACCAGCCGGTGATCGCCACCGGTCTCGTCGGCGGTGCGACCGGCACGCAGATCGTCGAGCAGTTGACGCGCGAGTCGATCGTCAACGACTTCGTGCGGATCCGCGAGGAGTCGCGGACCAACACGGCGCTGCTCGATCCGACGACCGGTGAGGAGACGGAGATCAACGAGCAGGGGCCAGCGGTTGACGCGCACGAGCTCGAGCGCTTCTGCGAGAAGCTCTTCTACCTGGCGCGCGGCGCGGCGATCGTCGTCGTCGCCGGCTCGCCGCCGCGCGGCGTCGAGCCCGCGTTCTACGCCAAGCTCGTGCGCGAGCTGCGGGGGCTCGACGTGCTGACCGTGGTCGATACGGACGGCGACGCCCTGCGACAGGCCGTGCGGGCCGAGGCTGACGTCGTCTCCCCGAACGTGATCGAGGCCGAGGAGCTGATCGGCCAGGAGTTCGGCGACGACCATGACCGCGCCGGGGCGGTGCGCGAGATCGTCGCGCTTGGTGCGCGCGAGGCGCTGATGACGACGCCCGACGGCTGCTGGGGACAGATCCTCGTCGATGGTGTGCCCCAGCTCTACCGAGCGACGATCGAGCCGCGCGAACCGGTCGCCACCGTCGGCTCCGGTGACGCCTTCCTCGCCGGCTACCTGGCCGCCCGCTACAGCGGCAGCTCGCCGCCTGAATGCCTGCGCTTCGGCGTCGCCTGCGGCGCCGAGTCGACCGTTCGGCTGGGCGCCGGACTGATCGACGCGCGCGCCGCCGAACGCCTGCGCCCAGAGGTCGAGTTGACCGCCGTCGAGCTCAGCGCGGGCGTCGGCTGAGCGCCGATTCACGGAAATTCGCCACGCGCCGGGTCCGTACGAGCTCCGCGTTGGTATGCTCGTCGGAGTGGCTTCGGCGGCGTGCAAAAGCGCCTTTTGGCCATCGTCCTCCGTCCGCTCAGACCCCTAGGATCGCCAAATGGAAGTAGAGATTGGCCGCGGCAAGAAGGCGCGGCAAGCTTACGGCTTCGATGACATCGCGATCGTGCCTTCACGGCGCACCCGCGACCCGGACGACATCGACATCACCTGGAAGCTGGGTGACTACCGCTTCGAGCTGCCGCTGCTCGCGAGCGCTATGGATGGAGTGACCTCGCCGACCACGGCCGGCATCATCGGGCGCCTCGGCGGCCTCGCCGTGCTCAACCTCGAGGGCATCTTCACGCGCTACGAGGATGCCGAGGAGCAACTCGAGCGGATCGCATCGCTGCCGAAGGAGCTCGCCACGCGCGAGATGCAGGAGATCTACGCCGAGCCGGTCAAGGAGGAGCTGATCGCGCAGCGAATCCGCGAGATCAAGGCAGAGGGTGTCGTCTGCGCCGCGTCGCTGACGCCCCAGCGCGTCCTGCGCTACTACGAGACGGCGCTCGACGCCGGGCTCGACGTGCTCGTGATCCAGGGCACGGTCGTTTCGGGCGAGCACGTCTCGAGCTCGACGACACCGCTCAACCTGAAGGAGTTCATCCCCGAGCTCGACATCCCGGTCGTCGTCGGCGGCTGCGCCTCCTACCACACCGGTCTGCACCTGATGCGGACCGGCGCAGCGGCGGTGCTGGTCGGTGTCGGTCCTGGGGCGGCCTGCACGACGCGTGGTGTGCTCGGGATCGGCGTGCCGCAGGCGACGGCGATCGTCGATGTCGCGGATGCGCGCTCGACGCACATGCTCGAGACCGGCGAGCTCGTCAAGGTGATCGCCGACGGCGGCATGCGCAACGGCGGTGACGTCTCGAAGGCGATCGCCTGCGGCGCCGACGCGGTGATGATCGGCAGCCCCCTGGCACGCGCTTACGAGGCGCCCGGGCACGGCTACCACTGGGGCATGGCGACGTTCCACCCGACGCTGCCGCGCGGGGCGCGGGTCGCGACGCACCAGAACGCGACGCTCGAGGAGATCCTGACCGGGCCCGCGAATGAGAACGACGGCACGCTCAACCTGTTCGGCGGGCTGCGCACGTCGATGGCGACCTGCGGCTACGAGGACATCGCCGAGTTCAACCGCGCCGAGCTGATCATCGCGCCGGCCCTCCAGACCGAGGGCAAGCAGCTGCAGCGCGATCAGGGCGTCGGCATGGGCTCGCTCGGCAAGGCTGCGGCGCTCGTCAATGATTAGGAACGGCGTACTCAGTTGAGCGACACGCTCGCCGCGACAAAGTCGCCGGTGAGCGTCGCCGGGCGCCCCGAGGGCACCGATGAGGTGCTGGTCGTCGACTTTGGCGGTCAGTACTCGCAGCTGATCGCCCGCCGCGTCCGCGAGTGTGGCGTCTTCTCCGAGCTGCTCCCGGCTGACGTCGGCGCCGAGGAGATCGCGCGCCGCGCTCCAGCCGGTCTGATCCTCTCCGGCGGACCGGCCTCGGTCTACGCGCCGGACGCGCCGCCGCTCGACCTCGAGCTGCTCGAGCTCGGCATCCCAGTGCTCGGCATCTGTTACGGGATGCAGCTGCTCGCCCACTCGCTCGGAGGCCTCGTCGAGCGCGCCGAGGTCGGCGAGTTCGGTCGCGCCGAGCTCCACGTCAACCAGCCGGGACGCCTGTTCGCCGGCCTACCGGCTGAGCAGACCTGCTGGATGTCGCACCGCGACACCGTCAAGCGCGCGCCGGCCGGCTTCACCGAGCTCGCCTCCTCGGGCGTCTCGCCGGTCGCGGCGTTCGAGGATCCCGCGCGTGGAATCTACGGGATCCAGTTTCACCCGGAGGTGGTGCACACCCCCTACGGGCAGCAGATCCTGACGCACTTCCTCGAGGATGTCTGCCGCTGCGAGCGCGGCTGGAGCGCCGCGTCGATCATCGACGAGCAGATCGCGCGGATTCGCGCCCAGGTCGGCGGGGGCAGGGTGATCTGCGGGCTCTCCGGCGGAGTCGACTCGTCGGTCGCTGCGCTGCTCGTTCACCGCGCGATCGGCGACCAGCTGACCTGCGTCTTCGTCGATCACGGCCTGATGCGCAAGGGCGAGGGCGACCAGGTGATCGCCGCGTTCCGCGATACGTTCAAGGTACCGCTCGTCGCCGTCGACGCCGAGGCGCGGTTCCTCGATCGCCTGCGCGGAGTCAGCGATCCCGAAACGAAGCGCAAGCTGATCGGCGCCGAGTTCATTCGCGTCTTCGAGGAGGAGGCGGAGAAGCTGTCGGGCGCGAACTATCTCGTCCAGGGCACGCTCTACTCCGATGTGATCGAGTCCGGTGGGCGGCGCGGATCGGCGACGATCAAGTCCCATCACAACGTCGGTGGCCTGCCCGACGATCTGCAGTTCGAGCTCGTCGAGCCGCTGCGGATGCTGTTCAAGGACGAGGTCCGCGCCGTCGGCGCGGAGCTGGGGTTGCCGGAGCGTCTCGTCTGGCGCCAGCCGTTTCCCGGGCCTGGGCTCGCGATCCGGATCGTTGGCGGCGAGGCGACGAAGGAGCGGCTGGACCTGCTGCGCGACGCCGACCACATCCTCCAGGACGAGATCCGCAAGGCCGGCCTCTATCACGAGCTCTGGCAATCCTTCTGCGTCCTACCCGACATCCGCACGGTTGGTGTCCAGGGCGACGAGCGAACCTATGGCAACCTGATCGCGATCCGCGCCGTCACCTCCGACGACGCGATGACCGCTGACTGGGCGCGCCTGCCCTACGACCTGCTCGAGCAGATCTCCTCACGGATGATGGGCGAGCTCGCCGACGTCAACCGCGTCGTGCTCGATATCACGAGCAAGCCGCCGGGCACGATCGAGTGGGAGTGAGGGGCAGCCACCGCCTGCGGCGGTGGCGCCGGGGCGCTTAGAAAAGGACGAATGGCGAGCCGGGGGGGCCGCCGGCGGAGCGATCCTGCTCGAGGACGTAGGCCATCGTGGTCTCGACCTTGATGCCAGCGCCGGCTGGGACTTCTGCGCGCAGGCGGTCGGCGAGGGCGTTGGCGTCGGCTTCGGTCCAGGCGCCGATCAGCAGGTAGTGCCAGTGGCGCTGCGTCGGGAGGCCCTCGTTGGCGAGTAGCTTGGCCAGCGCGACCGCCTCGCGGTGACTCGGGAGGGTGATGCGGACCTCGAACTCGGGGACCCCGGTCTTGTGCCCCTCTTCTTCCTCGCGCTCGGTCTCCTCCTCGATCTCCTCGTGCTGCTCCTCCGCGAGTGCTGCGGCGTCGCTCGGCAGCGGAGCGTCAGGGTCCTCCCAATGCTCGGCGACCGGGTGCCAGCGCGTCAGGGTGAAAGTCGCCTCGAGCTTCTCCTCGGCGGCGAGCGCGCGCAACGTCACCTCCGCCGCCTGGGCGGTGTCGCGAGCACGCGTGTAGGCGAAGATCACGTTGTCGTCGCGGCTGAGTGCGGCGCGCTCGTGCAGGGCAGCACCGGCGTGCCGTGAGAGCTCCGTCGCCCCCGCTGCTCCGTACAAACGCTTCGCCGCTGCGCCGTCGCTCAACTCTACTTCGACGCGCCAATCCTGTTCATCCATAGCGGCGCCATCATTGCAGGAAGCCGTCGCTCACCGGTTCCTCTATCATCGTTGCTCGCGCCGCGCGACCCTGCGCGGCCATTTTTGTGTGATGAAGACCTACGTTGCCAAGCCAAGCGACCGCCAGCGTGACTGGTATGTCGTCGACGCCTCGGGCAAGACGCTCGGCCGGCTCGCCACGCAGATCGCTGAGACGCTGCGCGGCAAGCGCAAGCCGACCTACACGCCGCACATCGACACCGGCGACTTCGTCGTCGTGATCAACGCCGAGAAGATCGCGGTCACCGGCAACAAGCGCGCCAACAAGCTCTACCACCGCCACTCCGGCTATCCCGGCGGTCTGCGCACGCGGACCTTCGAGGAGATGATCACCCGCCGTCCCGAGGAGGTCATTCGCCTCGCGGTCAAGGGGATGATGCCGCGCAACCGGCTCGCCCGTAAGCAGCTGACCAAGCTCAAGGTCTACGCTGGAGCCGAGCACCCGCACATCGCGCAGAAGCCGACCGACCTCGCGCTCCGCTCCTAAATGGCCCCCGACGAAACTCCAGATACCGACGCAGAGGCCGTGGACGCCCCCACGCCCGACGCCGAAGTCACAGAGCAGCCACAGGCTGCGCCCGAGGCGACGGAGCCCGAGGCCCCAGCTGAACAACCAGCGGCCGAGAGCAAGCCGGACGCCACGCCAACCGAGGAGACCGCTCCGACCCAAGCAGCTCCCCAAGAGCAGCCAGCGGCCCAGGAATCTCCCGGACGGCCCGCGGCCAAGCGCAGCGACGGAGCGCAAGACGACAATCCCGCGGCCGTACCGGTCCCTGGTGCTGATCTCGAGGTCGACATCGTCCCCGAGGGCGTCGATCCGCTGGCTGCCGAACGCAGCTACGCCTACGGCGGGGAGGACGAGGTCGAGGAGCCGGTCGTCGCCGAGGTCATCGAGGAGATCGTCGTTGTCGAGCCGATCGAGGAGGTCGCGATCGACCTCGCCGCCGGCGCACGCTACAGCGCGACCGGCAAGCGCAAGACGGCGATCGCGCGCGTCACGCTGCGGCCCGGGAGCGGCAGCTACACGATCAACGGACGCCCGCTCGATGCCTACTTCCCCCGCGAGACCCTTCAGCGCAACATTCGCCAGCCGCTCGAGACGGTCGGCTACGAGGAGCGCATGGACGTGATCGCGCGGATGCAGGGCGGTGGCGTGTCATCGCAGGCCGGAGCGCTCCGTCACGGCATCTCGCGGGCGCTGCTCGAGGCCGATCCCAACCTGCGCGGCGAGCTCAAGCGGCGAGGCTTCCTGACCCGTGACGCGCGGGCGAAGGAGCGCAAGAAGGCCGGCCTGAAGAAGGCCCGTAAGCGGCCGCAGTTCTCCAAGCGCTAATACCTCCCCCGGTGGCGGGAGTTATGGCGCGCAGGCTGTTCGGTACCGACGGCGTCCGGGGGGTTGCCGGAAGCGAGATCAGCGCGGCGCTGGCGCTGGCGCTGGGGCGGGCGGTGGTCCTCCAGAGCGGTCGTGAGTCGCCGCGCGTGCTGGTCGTCCGCGACACGCGCGAGAGCGGCGAGATGCTCGAGGCGGCGATGGCCGCCGGGCTCGCCTCGGCGGGTGCCGAGGTCCTGCTCGGAGGCGTGCTGCCGACCCCGGCGGCGTCGCTACTGATCCGCCGCCACCAACTCGATCTCGGCGTTGTTCTTTCGGCCTCGCACAACGTCTACAGCGACAACGGCATCAAGTTCTTCGGCGCCGACGGCTTCAAGCTCTCCGATCAGACGGAGAGCCTGATCGAGGAGCGGATGGGTGAGGACGCGGTGCTGTCTGGAACGGCAACGGTTGGCCGGATCCGCGACCTGCACGGTGCCGCAGCCGATTACGTGCGCGACCTGCACGCACGCTTCCAGTCGCTTTCCCTGGTCGGGCTCGACGTGCTGCTCGACTGTGCCAATGGCGCCACCTACCGCGTCGCGCCGGAGATCTTCGAGCGGCTGGGTGCACGCGTCACGACGATCGGCGTCGAGCCCGATGGTCGCAACATCAACGCGGACTGCGGCTCGACGCACATCGAGGCGCTTGCGCGAGCTGTCGTCGCCGGCGGTCACGATGTCGGCTTCGCCTTCGACGGCGACGGTGATCGCGTGCTCGCCGTCGACCGTGATGGAACGCTCGTCGACGGCGACGAGTTGCTAACGCTGGTTGCCCTGCACCTGCTGGCGGACGGGCGCCTACCCGGCAACGGCATCGCGATCACCGTGATGACCAACTTCGCCTTCGTCGCCGCCCTGCAGCAGGCGGGGATCGAGATCGCGAGCACCGCGGTCGGCGACCGCTACGTTCTCGAGGCCCTGCGCGAGCGCGGCTGGGCGCTTGGCGGGGAGCAATCGGGTCACATCATCGAGCTCGGCTTCGCGCCGTCCGGCGACGGGATCGCCTCGGCGCTGCTGGTGCTCGAGGCGCTCGCCGGTCACGATCTGCGCAACCGCGACCGTGTCGAGAAGCTGCCCCAGCGACTCGTCAACGTGCCGGTGCAGGGGCGCCGCCCGCTTGAGGACGCCGCTGCGGTCCACGAGGCGGTCGAGCGCGAGACGCGGGCCCTTGCCGGCCGCGGCCGGGTGCTCGTGCGAGCGAGCGGGACCGAGCCGTTGATCCGCGTGATGGTGGAGGCGCCGAGTTCCGATGAGGCCGAGGCGGTCTGCGGGCGCCTCGTTGCAGTTGTCGAGAGCGAGCTTCGGTAGGCTCGGAGAATGTGCGGCATCATCGGCTACGTCGGATCCCGACCGGCTGAGGAGATCCTGCTCGACGGGTTGCGCAAGCTCGAGTACCGTGGCTACGACAGCGCCGGCATCTCGCTGCTCGAGGACGGCGAGATCCAGTCGGTCCGCGCCGTCGGCAATCTCGATCAACTCGAGGCCGCGCTCACGCTCGCTGGCGCGAGCACGAGGACGACCTCGACGGCGACGCTCAGGCGTCCCGCGACGATCGGCATCGGACACACGCGCTGGGCGACGCATGGCCGTGTCAGTGAGGAGAACGCGCACCCGCACTGCGATACCACCAACTCCCTGCATGTCGTCGTCAACGGGATCGTCGAGAACTACATGGTGCTGCGCGAGCGGCTGATCGGCGAGGGCGCCGTGTTCACCTCCGAGACGGACGCGGAAGTCATCGCCCACCTGCTCGCACGCACCTACAACGACGATCTGGCCGCTACGGTCAGCCTCGCGCTGGCCGAGCTCGAGGGCTATTTCGCGTTCGTCGTAATGACGCTCGCCGAGCCGGATGTGCTGGTGGCGGCTCGCCGCGAGTGCCCGCTCGTCGTTGGTCGCGGCGAGGACGAGTCCTTCATTGCCTCCGCGGTTCCTGCCTTCCTCGCCCATACCCGCTCGATCCAGCAGATCGAGAACGGCGAGATCGTGATCCTGCGCTCCGACTCGGTCGAGATTCGCGATTCGGACGGGACGACGCTCGAGCGCGAGATCGTCGCGGTCGACTGGGATGAGGAGACAGCCGAGAAGGGCGGCTACGAGACATTCATGGCGAAGGAGATCCACGAGCAGGCGGAGGCGATCGCCGAGACGATCAACGACCGCACCGTGCGTGGCGACGGTGTCGATCTCGCCGACACCGACTTCGACGAGGCGTTGCTGCACGACGTGCGCCGGGTCGTAATCGTCGGCTGCGGCACCGCCTTCCATGCCGGGCTGATGGGCCGCTACGCGATCGAGGAATGGGCCGGTCTGCCGGTCGAGGTCGACATCGCCTCCGAATACCGCTATCGCAACCCGCTGGTCGGCCCCGGCGACCTCGTGATCGGAATCTCACAGTCGGGTGAGACCGCCGACACGCTCGGCGCGATGCGTGTCGCACGCGAGCGTGGCGCGCGCGTCGTTGCGCTCACGAACGTGATGGGCTCGCAGGCGACCCGCGAGTCGGACGGCGTGCTCTATACGCGGGCCGGGCTCGAGATCGGCGTTGCAGCGACGAAGACGTTCGTTGCCCAGCTCGCGATGGTCTACCTGCTTGCGCTGCGCCTGGCCGAGATCCGCTCCGCGCTGCCGGCGGCGCGGATCGCTGATCTGGTCGTCGCCCTGCGGCGTCTGCCACAGCTCGTCGAGGAGCTGCTCGCCGGACTCGACGAGCGGATCGATCTGATCGCCGAATGGTGCTGGCAGGCCGACTTCTTTCTCTACATCGGTCGCCACGCCGGCGTGCCGATCGCGCTGGAGGGGGCGCTGAAGCTCAAGGAGATCTCCTACGTGTCGACCGACGCCTACGCCGCCGGCGAGATGAAGCACGGTCCGATCGCGATGCTCGACGAGCGCACCCCGGTCGTCGCCGTGGCGACCAGCTCACCCGTGCTGGCGAAGGTGATCAACAACATCGATGAGGTCAACGCGCGTGGCGCCAAGGTGATCGCGGTCACGACCGCGGGCGACCAGACTGTCGCCCCACACGTCGCTGCAACGATCGAGGTTCCGTCGAGCGATCCGATGCTCGAGCCGCTGCTCGCCGTGATCCCGCTGCAGATGCTGGCCTACCGGATCGCGATGCGCCGCGGCCTGAATCCCGATCAGCCGCGCAACCTGGCCAAGACCGTCACCGTCGAGTAGCAGGCGCATCGGCGGGCGACTCGCCCGAGCGGACGGCGTTCGGGCCGTGCGGCCGCTGCGCGCCCGGTAGCCTCGTCGTCGTGATACAGCTCGATCTGAGGTACGCATGACGCCCGCGCCGCCGGCCTCCGGTGCCGCCGTCGGCTTCGATCTGCTCGAGATCGAGCGGATCGAGCGCGCGCTCGAGCGCCGGCCAGGTTTGGCAACACGTCTCTTCACCGACGGGGAGCTCGACTACGCCCGCTCGCGCGCTCGGCCCGGCCAGCATCTTGCGGCGCGCTTCTGCGCCAAGGAGGCGGTGACCAAGGCGCTTGGACTTGCGGCAATGGCGCCGCTGGAGGTGGAGGTGCTCGGCGGCGGCGGTCCGGATGTCGGCCTGCGCCTCCATGGAACGGCCCTTGCGCGGGCCGAGGAGCTCGGCGTCGAGGTGGTCGTCTCGCTGACCCATTCGCGGGGACTTGCGGGCGCCGTCGCGGTGATCAGATGACGCTGCCCGACTGGCTCGAACCGCTGCCCGACGCCGAGCGGATGCGCGCGACGGATACCTGGGCGATCGACGACCGAGGTATCCCGTCGCTCGAGCTGATGGAACGCGCGGGCGCGGGCCTCGGCAAGCTCGCGCGCGAGCTTGCCCCGAGCGGGCCGATCGTGGTGGTCGCCGGCAAGGGCAACAACGGCGGCGACGGGCTTGTCGCGGCCCGGCTGCTGCGCGAGGCGGGGCGCGAGGTCGATGTGCTCTTCGCGGGCGATCCAGCCGCGAGCGGCGGTGACGCCGCTATCAACCTGGAGCGCCTCCCGGGCAGCGCACCGCAGGCGTTGAGCGGGGCGATTCGCGCCGACGCCGCGCTCGTGATCGACGCGCTGCTCGGCACCGGAGCCAGTGGCGAGCCCCGCGGCGCAATCGCCGCGGCGATTGCGGCGATCGGCGCCGCCACGGCGCCCGTGCTCGCGGTCGATGTCCCAAGCGGGGTCGACGCTTCGACCGGGGCCATCGCCGGGCGCGCCGTCGCGGCCAACGCCACCGCAACCTTCCACGCCGCAAAGCCGGGTCTTTGGATCGAGCCTGGTCGCGGGCACGCCGGTGTTGTCCACGTGATCGACATCGGGATTCCGGCGGGCGCACCGGCGGCGGCGGATGTCGGCCTGATCCAGGACGACGCGCTGCTCGAACTGCTGCCGCACCGCGGCGTCGACTCGACGAAGTTCACCAGCGGCGCGGTGCTGGTCGCCGGCGGCTCGCCGGGTCTGACCGGTGCGCCGTGCATGGCCGCGCTCGGTGCGCAGCGCGCCGGGGCCGGCTACGTGACCACCGCCGTCCCCGCCTCACTCTCGCTGATCTTCGAGGCGCGCCTGCTCGAGGTGATGACGGTTGCGCTCCCCGACAGGGACGGGGCGCTGACGGCGGCGGGCGTGCCCAGACTGCTCGAGGCCGCTCGCCGCGGTGGCGCGCTCGTAGTCGGTCCCGGCATCGGCCGCAGCGATGGCGCGCTCGCCTTCGTGCGCGCGGCTATCAGCGCCTCGCCCCTGCCGATCGTGCTCGACGCCGACGGGCTCAGCGCTTACACCGATGCGCTCGATGACCTCGCCGCCGGCGATCGCGCACCGCTCGTCCTGACGCCGCACGAGGGCGAGCTCGCCCGGCTGCTCGGCGTGAGCTCGGCCGAGGTTGCGGCGCAGCGTCTGCACTCCGTCCGCGAGGCGGCCAGCAGGGCTGGTGCGGTCGTGGTGCTGAAGGGCGACGACACGCTGGTCGGCGAGCCCGACGGCCGCGTCGCCGTCAGCTCCGGGGCGACGCCCGGCCTCGCGACCGCGGGGACCGGTGACGTGCTGTCAGGCGTGCTCGGGGCCCTGCTCGCCGCGAAGCTCGAGCCGTTCGCCGCCGCCGCGGCCGCGGTGCGCCTGCATGCCCTCGCCGGCCGTGCTGCCGCCGAGCGCCACGGCCGCGACGGGATGATCGCGTCGGATCTGATCGAGGAGCTCTCGGCGGTGCGCTCGCGATGACCGTGCGTGCCGTCGCCCGCGTCAACCTCGCGGCGATCGAGCGCAACTGTGCGACCCTGCTGCGCGCCACACCGCGCCTCTGCGCCGTCGTCAAGGCCGACGGCTACGGCCACGGTGCCGCTCCCTGCGCGCAGGCGGCGCTCGCGGCGGGAGCGTCCGTGCTCGCGGTTGCAACGGCCGATGAGGCCGCACAGCTCAGGGCTGCCGGGATCGGCGCGCCGATCCTCGTCCTTGGTGCGTTGACGCGCGTCGAGCTCGGCGATGCGATCGCCGCCGGAGCAGAGATCGTGGCGTGGAGCGAGGCCCTCCTCGACTGGGTCGTTGACGCCGGTGGCGGGCGTGTCCACGTGAAGCTCGACAGCGGCATGGGACGCCTGGGCACGCGCGACGGGCTGTTCGCCGATCGCCTCGTCGAGCGCGTCGCTGCCAGCGATCGGCTCGAGCTCGCCGGGGTGATGACCCACTACGCGACCGCGGATGAGCCCGACGGCCGATTCCTCGACGAGCAGGCGGCCCGCTTCTCGGCCTGGGTCGAGCCGCTGCGCGAGCGTCACCCGGGGCTTCTCGTGCACGCTGAGAACAGTGCCGCACTGCTGCGCCACGACGGCCCGCGACGCTTCGATATGGCGCGCTGCGGCGTAGCGATCTACGGCCTCGACCCGTTCGGCGAGGACGGCGCCGCGCGCGGGCTCGAGCCTGCGCTGGAGCTGCACTCCTGGGTGGCGGCGCTCAAGCCGTGCGCCCCCGGGGAGAGCGCCGGCTACGGGCGACGCTTCGTTGCTGCCAGCGCGACAAAGCTTGCCGTGCTGCCGATCGGCTACGGCGACGGCGTGCGCCGTGCGCTCTCGGACAACGCGGAGGTGCTGATTGGCGGTGCGCGGCGCCCGCTGGTCGGTACCGTCAGCATGGATAGCCTGACCGTTGACGTCGGCCTGGACGATGCCGTGCAGGTCGGTGCGGACGCGGTGCTGATCGGGGCCAGTGACGGCGAGCGGGTGACGGCGGAGCAGCTCGCCCGGCGGATTGGCACGATCAACTACGAGATCACCTGCGCACTCACTCGACGCGTTCCGCGCGAGTATCACCGCGACGGCGAGCCGCTGCGAGCGTGAAGCGGCGACGCTGAGGAGGGGTTTTGGCATGAGCGCACATGACGAGGCTCTGGTCGCGCTGCGCGGGGCGCTCGGCGGGCGCGACTGCTGGATCGTCGGCGGTGCCGTGCGCGATCGCCTTCGCGGCCGCTCCGATGTCGCCGATTTCGACCTCGTGCTGGATGGCGACGTGCGCGAGGCGGCACGACTGCTGGCGCGCTCCGCGGGCGCGCACGCCTTTGCGCTCTCTGACGAGTTCGGTGCCTGGCGCGTCAGCGCCCGTTCGGGCGACTGGCACGCCGACCTCAACCCGCTGCGCGGCGCGGGGATCGAGGCGGACCTGGCGCTGCGCGACTTCACCGTCAACGCGATCGCGGAGCCGCTCGCGGGCGGCGGAGCGCTTGTCGATCCGCTCGGTGGCGTCGGCGATCTCGAGCTGCGGCGGCTGCGGCTCGTGGCGGCTGATGCGCTCGAGAGCGACCCGCTGCGGGCGATGCGGCTCGTGCGCTTGTCCTGTGAGCTCGATTTCGAGCCCGACGGCGATGCGATCAGCGCCGCTCGCGACGTCGCCCCGCGGCTGGTTGATATCGCGGCTGAACGAATCTATGCCGAGCTGGCGCGGATCCTCGCGAACGACCAGGCACCTGCCGGCATGCGAATGCTTGGCGCACTCGGTCTGACCGCTGTCGTGCTGCCGGAGCTCGACGCGCTTGGCGGCATCGGTCAGAGCCACTACCACCACCTTGATGTCGGTGAGCACACGCTCGCGGTGCTGAGCGAGTTGATCTCGCTCGAACGCGATCCGTCAAGCGTGCTCGGCGCCGCTCACGGCGAGCAGATCCAAGCCCTCCTGGACGAACCGCTCGCCGACGATCTCGACCGGCGTGTCGCGCTGCGGATCGGGGCGCTCCTGCACGACATCGCCAAACCGCTCACGCGCACGGTCGCCGCCGACGGCCGCGTCGCCTTCCCCAGCCACGACGAGCTGGGGGCCCAGCTCGCGCGCTCGATGATGCGTCGCCTGCGCGCTGCTGAGCGCATGCAATCCTACGTCGCTGCGCTGACCCGCCATCATCTGCGGTTGGGCTTCCTCGTGCACCGCAGCCCGCTCTCACGCGCCGACCTCTACGACTACCTCGATGCCTGCGGCCCGGTTGGCGCGGACGTGACGCTGCTGTCGATCGCCGACCGCCTGGCGACCCGCGGCGCCCGGGCCAGCGAGTCGATCGAGAGTCATCTCGACCTCGCGCGCGAGGTGATCGGCGAGGCGCTGCTCTGGCACGCCGAGGGACCGCCGCGGGCGCCGCTCGCCGGCGACCAGCTCGCGAGCGCACTGGCGATTGAGCCGGGCCCGCGTCTGGGCGAGCTGCTCGCGACGCTCGCGCGTGCCCGCTTCACCGGCGAGGCGAGCACCCGCGACGAGGCTGTTGCACTAGCCCGCAGCCTGATCGCGTAGGCTGCGCTCGTTGTCCACCGCGGACTGCATCTTCTGCAAGATCCTGGCCGGCGAGCTTCCCGCGTATGCGGTCGGCGAGAGCGAGCGGGCCTTCGCGTTCGCCGACATCAATCCGGCCACGCGCGGTCACTCACTCGTGATCCCGCGCGTCCACGCGGCCGACATCCATGACATCTCGAGCGAGGACCTCACGGCCTGCATCCTGCTGGCAAAGGACGTCGCGGCGCGGACGATCGAACGGCTTGGAGCGGACGGCGTGAACATCCTTCACTCGGCGGGGGCGGCCGCCTGGCAGGTCGTCTTTCACTTCCACATCCACGTCATTCCACGCTATGCCGGCGACCCGCTGCGGCTGCCGTGGACGCCCCTGCCCGGCGTGCCTGAGGAGCTCGCAGCGGCAGCCGCGCGGCTGCGCGGCTGAACGATTCCGTGCGCACGCGCCGTTGCGTCGCTAGCGCGCGACATTTCCGCGCCATTACAGTTCTAGATGCCGTATGAGACGAACCTCGATCGCCACAGCCGCTGTTGCCGCGCTGATCCTCGGCGGGTCGACGTTCGCGCTGCTCGGATCCGGAATCGCCCTCGGGACAATGATCGAGGTCGGTACCGCTCCCGGTGACGTCATCGACTACGGCCCGAGCACCGGCGCATCGGGCACGACCGGCACGACCGGCACCAGCGGCGCAACCGCCACGACCGGCACGACCGGCGCGACCGCGAGTACCTCGCCCGTACCGCAATGCCCGGGAACTCCCTGCCTTGCGGTCAGCCAGACGACCGCCTTCCAGGTCAAGGTCGGCTCGGACCGCTCGATCAGCGTGATTCCGCGCAACGGCACGATCGTCGCCTGGACGGTCACGCTCAGCTCGCCCACGACCACGGCGCCCGCGGGAGACACCTCTCAGACCACCTATTTCGACGACCACGAGGGGGGCGCGGCTGCGGCCGGAATCGCCGTCCTCAAGCCTGGCAAGAAGCTCAACTACACGCTCGTTGCCCAGAGCCCGACCATACCGCTCCTGCCGTATTTCGGCGAGACGGTCCAGTTCCCGCTGGCGACGACGATCCCGGTCACGAAGGGCGAGATCCTCGCGCTGACCGTGCCGACATGGGCGCCGGTGCTTGCGCTCAGCGACGCCGCCGGTACCGACTACGGCAAGTTCACGTCGTGGCGCTCAAGCCGTCAAAAGGGCGGCTGCGTCACCACGTCGCAGACTGCACAGCAGTCGCTGCGCTCGACCGTGCAGTACTACTGCCTGTACCAGAGCGTACGCCTCGCCTACTCGGCGCTCGAAGTCTCGACGCCGTAGCGCGAACCCCGCAGACGAGCGCCGTCTAGGTACCGCCGGTGGCCCCGGACCCAGGTGCCGAGGCGCCGCCACCGGTGCCGAGCGCCGAGCCGCCGGTATCGGTGCCTGTGGCGGTGCTGGTGGTCGTGCCGGTCGCCGTCGTGGTCGTCCCGGTCGTGATCGTCGTCCCACCGCCGGTCGTTGCGGTGCTCGTCGTCGTGCCGGTCGAGGGCGTCGTCGTCGTATCGGCGCTCGTGCCCGAGCCGGTGCCGGATGCGCCGGTGACGGTCGTCGTCGACGGCGTGATCGCCGTCGTGACCGTCGAGCTCGCGCCGATGTTCGGCACATCCTTCGGCGCCTGGTCGGCTTCCTGGACACCGCCGCAGCCGGCGATGCCGATGGCCGTCAGAGCTGTCGCGGTGAGTGCGATCGCGCGGCGCGAGCGCAGCCGCTGAGGAACGCCGCGCATGCTCAAGCTCCGATTGGCCCCATCCGGCGCCCGCACGTCGGGCAATCGTTGAGGTCTTTCTGTGAGAGTTGCTCGCACCACGGGCAGAAGCGCAGGTTCGCCACGGTCCAGGCAAGGCGCGAGTCGGAAGGAGCCATCGGCAGGACTTTGCCCACGACCTCGAGCGGCTCGCCCGTGTCGCGATCGATGTAGACGCGGTCCGGTTTTGCGGCGAGGATCAGCTCGCGGCCGGTCGAAGGCGCGCGCAGTCGGTATCGCTGGGGGCTGCTCACGCTCGAAATGCTATCGGGCTCTCCCCCCTAACGTGCTACGCGAGCGCTTTTGCAGCCACGGGCGCTCCATTGCGTCGCCGCCGGTGAGCGCGTACATTGCTCGCCGATGACCAATCCCAATCGTGCGCAGAGCGTTTCGGTCGGTGAGGTGATGAGCGCCCCGGTGCTCGAGGTCGACCCGGGGGCGACGCTGCGCGAGGCTGCGCGTCAGATGGCGCGCCGGCGGCTCGGCGCTGCCGTCGTGCCGCAGCCCGACGGCGACTCGCTCTCGATCATCACCGAACGCGACCTGCTCGTGTCGCTCGGGGTCGGCGAAGACCCGGACGTCGAGAGCGTCGCCGGCCATGCCACGCGCGACGTCGTCTTCGCAGCGCCGAGCTGGTCGATTGAGGAGGCGGCGGTGACGATGATCCGCGGTGACTTCCGCCACCTGATCGTGGTCGACGCCGGCAACGCGGTCGGCGTGCTCTCACTCCGAGACGTGGTGCGCATCTGGACCGAGGACGGCGAGAGCGTCGAGATGCCACCGACGGTCACCCTCCCGCGCCGCGGCGACGACTGACGGCCGCGCAGCGGCCGTCGCTCAGTGGTGGTCTCAGTGGTGGTGGCTGGGGGGAAGCTCGGCGATGTCCGCGCGCGTCGTGCGGATCCAGAGAAAGATCGTCGGGATCGTTATCGCCAGGCCAATCACGACCAGGATGATGCTGATCGTCACGCCGATCAGCGCCAGCGTGATGCCGGTCGCCAGCAGCAGCGGCAGGATCGACGGGCCGGGGAGGTGGATCTCTTCGCCAACCGGCGGCACGGGCTCGTCCGCGACCGATCCGCCCTGCTCTGTCTCGCTCGTCACGAGACCCAGATTGCGGCGGCGACGAACGTCAGACCGAACATGAACATCGAGAACGTCGCGACCAGCAGGCCGACGCGGATGTTCTTGGTTGCCAATTTACGATCCATTGCGCGAATCCTACAGCCGAGCGTCCACGACCATCGCACCGAACAGCAGTGCGAGGTAGGCGAGCGAGAAGAGGTAGAGCTGCAGCGCTGCGCGCCGCGTGGCGAGCCGGTAGAGGCGCACGGCGGCGTAGACGAAGGCGAGGCCGAGCGCCATCGACGCGGCGAGGTAGATGCCGCCGCGCTCGCCGGCGCAGAACGGTAGCTGGGTGACCGCGTAGAGCAGGATCGAATAGAGCAGGATCTGGCGGCGCGTCTCGCGCTCGCCGCGGACGACGGGCATCATCGGCACGCCGACCTTCGCGTACTCGTCCTTCATCAGCAGGCTCAGAGCCCAGAAGTGCGGCGGCGTCCAGTAAAAGACGATCGCGAACATGAACACCGGGGTCCAGGCCAGGTGGCCGGTTGCCGCAGCCCAGCCGACGAGTGGTGGAACCGCCCCGGCAGCGCCGCCGATGACGATGTTCTGGGGCGTGCGCCGCTTCAGCCAGATCGTGTAGACGCCGACGTAGCCGACGAAGCCGCAGAATGAGAGCCCCGCGGCGAGCCAGTTGACGGTCGTGCCGAGGAGCAGCACCGACGCGATCACCAACACGAAGCCGAAGGTCAGCGCGGCGCCCGGCGAGACGCGGCCGCTGGGGATCGGTCGATCGGCGGTGCGTTCCATCCGCGCATCGATGTCGCGATCCCAATAGTGGTTGATCGCCCCGGCGCCGCCGGCCGAGAGATAGCCGCCGAGGCAGGTCAGCGCGACGCGCAGCGGCGACGGTGTCGCCGCGACGTACATCGTCGTGATCGTCGTCAGCAGCAGCAGCGACTGGACCTTCGGCTTCGTCAGCGCGAGATAGTCGGAGACGATCAGCCGGGCCGGGCTCAGTGGCGCAGCGGCAACTGCTTTGGCGTGGGAGGCGGCCATCGCGAGGGGATCCTACGCGGTTACCTTCACCCCGTCAGACCTGCGCTTGCGCGCGCCTGCCCCCTCATTCGCCTGGCGCTCGATCTCGCGACGGATGTCCTTCATCGGTTCGAGCGAGCGCACGCGCGGAATTTCATCAAAGTTATTGACCGGCGGGGGTGAGGTTGTGTACCACTCGAGCGTATTCGCCTTCCACGGGTCGGGGCCGGCGATCGTTCCGTGCTTCACCGAGCGCCAGACGTTGATGATCGTCATCAGCACACCCGTTGCCAGGATCCACGACCCGACCGTCGAGATCTGGTTGTACAGCTGCAGGTGCCCGACGTTCGGGTACTCGTAGACGCGCCGTGGCATCCCGTCCAGCCCGAGCGAGTGCTGGATCATGAACGTCGCGAGCACGCCGACGAACATCAGCCAGAACGACCATTTGCCGAGCGTCTCGTTCAGCATCCGGCCGGTCATCTTCGGGAACCAGTAGTAGATCCCGGCAAAGATTCCCATCGTCGATCCGCCGACGAACACGAAATGGATGTGGGCGACGACGAAGTAGGTGTCGCTGAGCTGCCAGTCGACGGGGATCATCGCGAGGAAGATCCCCGAGAGGCCGCCGATCGTGAACAGCGCGACCATGCCAACCGCGTACATCATCGGCGTCGTGAACTCGATCGATCCGTGCCACAGCGTGCCGATCCAGTTGAAGATCTTGATCCCCGTTGGCACGGCGATCAGGAACGAGCTGACCATCGCAAAGATCAGCACCACGAGCGGCGTTGGCGTCGTGAACATGTGGTGGACCCAGACGAGCAGCCCGAGGAACGAGATCATCATCGTCGACGCCGCGATCGCCTTGTAGCCGAAGATCGGCTTGCGCGCGAAGACCGGTAAGACCTCGGAGATGATCCCGAAGGCGGGCAGGATCAGGATGTAGACCTCCGGGTGGCCGAAGAACCAGAACAGGTTCTGCCATAGCAGCGCCGAGCCCCCCTCGGCCGTGTCGAAGAAGTGCGTCCCGAAGTGGCGATCGAGCAGCAGCATCGTCACCGCCCCGGCGATCACCGGGATCGCGATGATCAGCAGCAGCGAGTAGGCGAGGATCGACCAGATGAACAGCGGCAGCCGCGACCAGCTCATCCCCGGAGCCCGCATATTGGCGATCGTCACGTAGAAGTTGATCGCGCCGAGCAGCGATGCGAGGCCGGTGAGGTGGACCATGAAGATCCATGCATCGATACCGCCCGACGGCAGGTAGGTCGAGTCGGCGAGTGGGACCGTCGAGATCCAGCCGGCCTCCGGCGGGCTCCAGAAGATCGATGCGTAGAGGACGATGCCGCCGAACAGGAAGAGCCAGTAGGAGAGGGCATTCAGCCGCGGATATGCCATGTCCCGCGCGCCGATCATCAGCGGCAGGAAGTAGTTGCCAAAGCCGGCCAGCATCGGCACGACGAACAGGAAGATCATCGTCGTCCCGTGCATCGTGAACAGCTGGTTGTAGACCTCGGGGCTGACCAGCGAGTTGTTCGCCTCGCCGAGCTGCAGCCGGATCATCAGCGCCTCGGTGCCGCCGAGGATGAAGAAGGCGAACGAGGTGACGAGGTAGAGGATCCCGATCCGCTTGTGGTCGGTCGTGGTGATCCAGCTCATCAGCCCATGCTGTTCGGGCTCGACTCGTCGAGCGACGATCTGCGGGGCTGGGGTGAGGGCTGCGGTCGCCATGCGTGTCCTCTCTAGCTCAGCAATTCTTTGTGAACTCGACCGACGCGGCGCCCTGCCCCTTGGCGAGCTCCTTGCGGCACGCCTCGGCCTGGATGTCGGCGGCCTTCAGGTAGGCCTTCTGCTGGGTGATCCACTGCGTGAACTTCTGGGGCGATACGGCTGTGACCTCGGCGATCATCCGTGCGTGACCGCGACCGCAGAGGAACGAGCATTGCCCCTTGTAGTTGCCTGGCTTGGAGATCTTGAACCAGGTGTAGTTGGTGTAGCCGGGAACCGCCTGGACCTTCGGACCGAGCTGCGGGATCCACCACTCGTGGATGACGTCCTGAGAGACGACGTGGAGAATCACGGTCGTGTTCGTCGGCACCACCATTTGGTAGTAGGCGTACGGGTCGCCGAGGCCATCGGGATTCGAGGAGAAGCCGAGATAGGTGTAGCGCCAGATGTACTGGATGCCGTTGACCTGGATCGTCAGCGCGCGGCCATTTGGCGGCTTCAGCGCGCCGGTCGCCACGTATTGCGAGCCGTTGCTGAGGTTGAGCCCGTCGGGCCCTGAATTGACAGGATCGCGAACCGAGCTCAGGTCGACGAAGGTCGCGATTGCGATCGCGACCATCACGATCGCCGCGCCGGCTGTCCAGCCGATCTCGAGCTTCGTGTTGCCGTGGATCTGCCTGGCTTCGTGACCCTTGCGTGCGCGGAAGCGGACGAGGCAGTAGATGATCGCGCCCTCGACGCCGAGGAAGACGATGATCGCGATGATCAGCGTGATGTTGTACAGCGTCGAGATGTGGTTTGCGGCCGGCGATCCGCCGGTTTCCGGCGCGAAGGCGCTGGCGAACGCGCTCGGTGCGAGCGCGAGCGGGAGCGCCGTCACCAGTGCGAAGACGACGAGCGAGGTTCGGCGGCGAAGGAGCGTGGATAGGGCCGAGCGGCGCAACGCCGCCGGATTCTATTCACGCTCCGGCGCAATGTGCCGGTTCGCGCCCTCAAGACCCCGTTGGCGTCGTCCACGGCGCCCGATCCGTGGGTCGCTGCCGGGTGCAAACGCCGCCCACGATACGGTTCATGTATGCGCGCACCGTTGATCGGGATCTGCGCCGCGATCGAGCGGGCGAGCTGGGGTGTCTGGGACCAGGCGGCGCTGCTCGTACCCCAGAGCTATGTCCGCGCGCTGCAGCGCGCGGGCGCGATCGCGCTCCTGCTGGCACCAGATCCGGCCGTCAGCGCCGATCCCGACGTCGTCCTCGATCTGCTCGACGGGCTGCTGCTTGCCGGCGGCGCCGACGTCGATCCGGCGTTCTATGGCGCGCCGCGGGCTGCGGAGACGGTCTACACCGTGCCCGAGCGCGACGAGTTCGAGCTCGCGCTGACGCGCCGAGCGCTCGAGCGCGACATCCCGTTCCTGGGGATCTGCCGCGGGATGCAGGTACTCAACGTCGCTCAGGGCGGCACGCTGATTCAGCATCTGCCGGGGCACGTCGGTCATAGTGAGCATCTCCGCGTGCCGGGCAGCTTTGCTGGCGCTGACCATCCGGTGCACCTCGAGCCCGGTTCGCAGGCCGCCACGGCCGCGGGCGCCGAGCATCACTCGACACTCTCGCATCACCATCAGGGCGTTGACCGCCTCGGCGAGGCGCTCGTGATCAGCGGTCGGGCCGACGTCGACGAGCTGCCGGAGGCGATCGAGGTCCCCGAGAAGCGCTTTGCGCTCGGCGTGCAGTGGCACCCCGAGGTCGACGAGCAGAGCCAGGTCGTCGCGACGCTCGTCGAGGAGGCGCGGGAGTACGCGCTCGCGCGAGCAGCCTGACTAGGTCATGTTCACCCCGGCTGCGCCCTGCGAGGCGCCACCGGCAGGCAGCCAGTGTCCTCGGAGCGGCGCTGATCGTCGGCGGCGTCGCCCTGCCGATGGTGCGGCGCAGGCTCGGCCTGAAGCCGGCGACCGTTCTTGCCGGCGCCGCGCTCGCACCGATCTCGGCGGCGGTCGTCTGGCCGCGAACGCGCGCGCGCGACATCGTCGTCTGCGCGCTGCAGATGTATGTCTACGTCGCCGCGTACAAGATGCCGCACGACGACCCGCAGGCGCTCGAGGCCCGGGTTCGCATCGACTACCCGATCGTGCTTGATCGCCTGATCGGAGGCGGCGATCTGCCGACCGCTCGACTGCAGCGCGCGCTGCACCGCGATGGCAGCTTCTCGGGCCTCGAGCGGGTGCTCGTCTGGGCACACTGGGTCTGGTTTGCGACGCCGCACGCGGCACTGCTCTACGTGCGCCGGCGCGATCGGACGCGCTTTGCCCGCGCCGCATTCATGACCTACGCGGTGTTCGACCTCGGCGTCGTTGCCTACTGGCTCGCGCCAACTGCGCCGCCGTGGTACGCGGCGGAGCGCGGCCGGCTCGATCCCGGCGCCGACGACGGCACCGTGTACGTGCGCCGTCTGATGGTCGAATACGGCGAGAGCTTCTGGCAGGAGAACTGGACGCCCCTCTACAGCGCGCTCGGCGGCAACCCGCTGGCGGCGATGCCCTCACTGCACTTCGCCACCTCGACGATGGCCGCGTTGCTGCTGAGCGAGACCGGCGCCGGCGCCGGCGTGCTCGGTGCGAGCTACGCGCTCGTGCTGGGCTTCGCGCTCGTCTACCTCGGTGAGCACTACGTCGTCGACCTGGCCGGCGGCCTCGTGCTCTGCGCGCTCGTCCGCGCCGGCGAGCCGCTCGTCCTCCCGCCGCTGCGCCGCGTTGGTGCGCTGATCGGCGCACGCCGCCAGCCGGCCCTGGAGCAGGGTCCGAGCTGACGGCGCCACGGTCTCGGAGCGGCGCCCGGCTCGGCCCGAGCACCGCAGATCGCGCGCTATACTAAGTAAAGTATCGACTAGGAGTGGACATGTCTTCACCTGAGAAGGTCGTCATCATCGGCAGTGGTCCAGCGGGTTACACCGCTGCGCTCTACACCGCACGAGCCGAGCTCGAACCGCTCGTCATAGAAGGCTTCGCCTGGGGCGGCCTGCTCCAGCAGACGACTGATGTCGAGAATTACCCCGGTTTCCCGCAGGGCGTGATGGGCCCGGAGCTGATGACCTGGATGCGCGAGCAGGCCGAGCGCTTCGGCGCTCGCTACGTGACCGATCAGGCGACGCGCGTCGAGCTCGCCAGCGAACCTGGCGCGGTGCATCGGATCTGGGTTGAGGACGAGGAGCACACCGCGCGGACCGTGATCCTTGCGATGGGCGCCCAGCACAAGAAGCTCGGCGTTCCCGGCGAGGACGAGCTCTCGGGTCGCGGTGTCAGCTACTGCGCCACATGTGACGCGGCGTTCTTCAAGGACCGCGCGTCGATCGTCGTCGGCGGCGGCGACTCGGCGATGGAGGAGGCGATCTTCCTCGCCAAGTTCTCTTCGAAGGTCACGATCGTCAACCGTCGAGACGAGTTCCGCGCCTCGCGGATCATGCTCGACCGCGCCCGCGCCGTCACCAACATCGAGTTCCTCACGCCGTACGTGGTCGACGAGCTCGTGGCCGGCGAGAGCGGCGCGCTGGGACACGTCAGGCTGCGCCACGCGGAGACGGACGAATCGCTGGAGCTGCCCGCCTCGGGCGCCTTTGTGGCAATCGGGCACCAGCCGCAGTCCGAACTCGTACGCGGTCTCGTCGAACTGGATCAGAACGGCTATGTCGCCGTCGACGGACGCTCGACGCGGACCAACCTGCCGGGTGTCTTCGCAGCCGGTGATCTCGTCGATCACACCTACCGGCAGGCGGTGACGGCCGCGGGCTCCGGCTGCCAGGCCGCGCTCGACGCCGAGTGGTATCTGCGCGATACGCCGGCGGCGACGCTGGCCGCCGCGCCCGCGGCGTAGCAACAGCGCGCGATCTGGCAGGCTAGGCCCGATGCCGGGCCTGCGACCGTCGCGATCCAGTTGAACCGCAGCGGACCATCTCGCGGCTTCTGGCTGCCTGTCGGCGTCGTCCTCCTCGGCGCACTCGAGATGGTGCTGCTGGCGCTCTGGCAGCGCAACGGCTACTGGGACTTCTCCGACGGCGTCTACGCGGCGACGGCGCGCGAGTTGCTCCACGGTATGACCCTCTACCGAGCTGTCGCTGCCGCCCAGCCGCCGCCGGTCTACCTCGTCGGCACGCTGCTCCTCGCACTGCACGATGGCCCTGCATCGCTGCGAACCGGCCTTGCCGTCGTCGACCTCGCGACCGCCGCGCTGGTCGCGGAGGCCGTCTGGCGGCTGTCGGGCCGGCGCTGGCTCGCTCTGGCGGCCGGCCTTGCCGCGCCGCTGCTGCCGATCACGCTGCACGAGCACGCGCAGCTGATACCCGAGACGCTTGCCGCACCGCTGATCCTGCTCGGTGCGCTGTTGTGCTCGCGACGCGAGCGCTCAGGCATCGGCGGCGCCGTGCTGGCGCTCGCCGCGGCGTGCAAGCTCGCCTTCCTGCTGCCGGCGCTGGCGGTTGCGCTTTTCGCGGCCTCGCGCCGGCGGGCGCTCGCTGCTCTGCTCGGCGGCGGAATCGTGCTCGGCGGAGTCGCACTCGCCATCTACGGTTCTGCGCTCTGGACCGAGACCGTGACGGCCCAATTCGCGGTCGGCGACGCGACGCTCCACTATGTCGCCGGCCTAGTCGCGCAGGCGGCCTGGAATGAGCTGCCCCTTGTCGTCGGGGCGGTGGTCGCGCTCGGCGCTCTGCGGGCGGCTGAGCGCTCCTCGCGCGTCGGCGCAGACGTGCTGGACACCGCACTGCTACGCACGCTGGTCGCGGCGGCTGGCGCAGGCCTGCTGCTGAGCTTCACGCTCTTCAAGTATGGGTCCTACATCGACGTTTTCGTCGCTGCCGAGCCGCCACTGTTGGCATTGGCCAGTCTCGGTGCGTGGCTTGCCTGGCAGCGCTGCGGAGTCGCGCTGCGGCTCGCCGTGGCGGCGGTCCTGCTGCTGCTCGTCGCCCAGTCCGCGTCGTTGCTGATCGCCCCCGACTCAGCCCCGATCGCTCGGCGACCGGGGGCGCGATCGGGACTGATCGAGGTCAGCTCCCCGGCCGCGGTTTCGCGCGCAGTCGCCGCGGCACGTCGCTGTCCCGCGACGGCTGCCTATTCCGGTCCGCCCTACATTGCCTTCCTCGCCGACCGGCGGCTGCCCGGCGACCAGCCCGACACGTTCATGCTGCGTTACTCCAGCACCGACGCCGCCTTTGCGCGGCGCGCCGCCGTCGACGTGCCGCGTTGCCCGTCCTGAGTGAGTGTGCTTCAGTACTGGCCGCTCTCGATCGCCAGCAGCAGTCGCTTGCGTTCCAGGCCACCGGTATAGCCCCCCAGGCCGCCACCGGCGTGGCGCACGCGGTGGCAGGGGACAACGATCGCGAGTGGGTTCGAGCCGAGCGCGTTGCCGGCGGCGCGCGCCGCCGCCGGACTGCCGGCAGCGCTGGCAATCTCCTTGTAGCTCTTGGCTTCGCCGTAGGGGATCGCCGCCGTGGCGCGCAGCACGCGGCGGCGAAAGCCCGACAGCTCACGCCAGTCGAGCGGGGCATCGAACTGCCGCCGCGCTCCCTCGAAGTACTCGTCCAGCTCGCGCCGCCAACGCTCGAGCGCCACAGCCGACTCGACGATTCTCGGGGAGTGCTGTGCTGCGAGCCGTTCGAGCACCGCGTCGGTGTCCTGGTGGCCGTAGTGCAGGACGATCAGCCCGCGTTGGGTCGCGACCAGCAGCAGCTCGCCGAGTGGGCTCTCGAGCGTTCCATAGAAGAGATCGGCCTGGCGTTCGGCCGCGGCGTGATCCGCGAAGCGCCGTGCCGCAGCCGCGGCACGCGGCTCGGGTATCGCCAGCTCGGCTTCGATCGGGTCCCTCGATGCGGTCATAGCGTCTCCCTCAGTCGTTTGAGTCCCTCGTGCAGCGATCGCCTGGCGGCCTCCTCCGAGCAGCCGAGTGCGCTGGCGATATCACGGTGGGGAAGGTCACCGGCGTAGCGCAGCAGGACCGCGGCACGCTGACGTGGCGGCAGTGTCGTGACCGCGCCCCAGATGCTGCGATCGGGCGCTGGTGGCGCCGCGCGCTCGTGTGCCGGCGCGAGCGGTGCCTCGGGCCGGCGGCGCGTGTGGTCGATCGCCTTGCGCTGCGCGATCGTCAGCAGCCAGGCCCGGATATTCGAATCGGGGCGCAGCCGCGGATAGGCGCGCAGCGCTGCGAGGAACGTCTCCTGGAAGCAATCCTCTGCCGCCTGCTCGCCGACCATGCCGCGCAGGTAGCGCCAGACCGCCTGGTTGTGCTCCTCCAGTGTGCGCTGGAACGGCGGGATCGTCTTCGTCATCTGTCCTTTAAACGGTCGGGCGCGTCCAGGTGTGAGATCGGCTGCGCGCGACGATAATCACGTGGGTGGCCAGGATCCTCCTCGTAGGCGGCGGCTGTCGCGCCCGCTCGCTTGCTCGCACGCTGCTCGACGACGGCCACGCGGTGCGGATCACGACGCGCAGCGAGTCTGGTCGCGCCGCGATCGAGGCGATCGGCGCCGAGTGCTGGATCGGCACCCCCGATCGGATTGCGTCGCTGCGCTACGCGCTCGAGAACGTGACGATCGCCGGCTGGCTGCTCGGCACCGCCCGGGGCACGGACGTCGAGCTCGGCGAGCTGCACGGCTCGCGCCTGGCGTTCTTCTGCTCGCAGACGATCGACACGACGGTCCGGGGGCTGCTCTACGAGGCGGCTGGCTGCGTCGCGGCGGGGGTTCTCGCCGCCGGAGCCGACCTGATCGCTGCCAAGGCCGCCTACAACGAGATCCCGCTGCGGATCCTCGATGCCGATCCCGCCGATCTCGAGGGCTGGTTGGCGCAGGCTCGCGAAGCGATCGCCACGCTGCTCGACGCGGAGCGTGGCGAGGCGCCCGGCTGACCTGGGCGTCAGTCGATGTTGTCGAGGATCTCGTTGGCGCGCGACCACTGCTCGGGCGGGACGACCACGTAAATGTCGCCGCGGCCAAAGCGGTCGAGCGGATGATCCGCCGTGCATTCCGCGTCGACGCCCATATTGCGCAGCTGGTCGCGCCAGGCCAGCGCCGTGCTCTGGTCCTCGAACGTGCTGACGGTCTCCCAGCCATCGAGGCGGGGGTCGCCGATCGCGACCGCTGGATGCTTTGCGGCCCGGCGCCGAGGAGACCAGTGGGGCGACACGCAGCGGAGGCTAGCGCTGAAGGCGACGCCGATCAGCCCGGCGTGATGCGAAAACCGGCGTCAGCGAGCCGGGCGAGGTTGACCGTGGTGCTGGCCTTCCTGCCGTAGACGACGTAGAAGTCGATCGTCGTTTGGTTGGTCGCGCTAGGCTCGACGAGGATGTCGGACAGTCCGTCGCCGGTGAGATCGCCGATGTCCGCGATCCACGGCGCCGCCACACCGGGCCCGAGCGAGATCCCCGAGGACAGCGGAAAGGTGATCGCGAAGCCGGCGGAGCCGAGCTTGTCGGTATTGATCGGCGTGCCGGCGCTGCGCCCGTAGATCACGAAGACGTGGGCGCCATCGCCGATCAGGAGGCCCGGCCGGCCGTCTCCGTTGACGTCGCCGGCGGCTGCGACGGTTGCGCCGAGACCGTCGGTCGCGCCCGAGGACGAGGCGATCCGGAAGCCGTGCGAGCCGAGCTGGCGGACGTCGATGTTCGTACGGGCGCGCTCGCCGTAGATCACGTAGGCCTGTCCCGGACAGGTCTCGACCAGGCTTGGCGGATTGGGCCCGCAGTCACCGCCGCTCCACGGGTTGCCGACGAGCATGTCGTCGACGCCGTCGCCGGTCAGATCGCCAACGCCGGCAATCGTCCCGCCGGCCACCGCGTCCAGCCCGGTGATGCGGAAGCCGCGAGCGCCGAGGTCGGCGAGGTTGATGCTCGCGCTCGAGCGGC
>Ga0302184_10000113_pt1 | contig 53197 bp, 46 predicted proteins | sample I_Palsa_N3_3_FD_200233 | JGI IMG/M metagenome (GOLD analysis project Ga0302184, IMG submission 200233) | Peat permafrost microbial communities from Stordalen Mire near Abisko, Sweden - I_Palsa_N3_3 | ecosystem: Environmental > Terrestrial > Soil > Palsa > Peat permafrost | place: Sweden...
CAGCGGCGTGCCGAAGGCGGCGGCCAGAAACACGTTGCTGTTGATGGTGCTCGCCTGCTCGAGCGTCATCCCCTGCGCTTCCTGCAGGTACTTGATGGCAAAGGTGCTGCGGAAAGGGAAGATCACCGAATAAAACGCCACGCAGGTCGCCACCAGCAGCCAGTAACCGCGGGGAAAGCGCAGCAGGTGACTCCAGTCAATGCGTTCCGGGGGCGGCGGGACCGCGAGCGTGCCGCGCGGGGCCTCGCGCCGATCGATGTAGAAATAAAGGAAGGCGCCGAGGGATGACAGGGCGGCAAAACCGACCGCCAGCCACAGCGGCGCCTGCCAGCCCTGCTCATAGATGTGCCGGGCGAATGACGGCGAGCGGTCGGCGAGGTAAGAGCCGATGCGCGCCAGACATAAGTTAAGTGCCAGCTGCAACGCGAAGTAACGTCCCGTGAACCACTGCGCCAGTGCCACCAGCACCGCCACCACCAGGGTTTCCGCGCCGATGCCGAACAGCAGCCGCCCGAGCGCCATCACCGGGAAGTGCGCGCCGAGCGCGGTGACTACGGCACCGGCCAGGCAGATGCTGGTGGTGACGACCACCATCACCCGGGCGCTGTAGCGATCCACCAGCACGCCCCCGATCAGAACCAGGACGATGTTCGGCAGGCTGTAGATCGCGTTCAGGGTACCGATCTGGGTGTCGCTGAAGTGCAGCTGCTGCGTCAGCAGTTCCGCGACCGGCGCTATGGCGTCATAGACGTAATAGTTGCCGAGCATCACCAGCGCCGCGGCGACGAAAAACAGCGACTGCGCCGCGACCGAAGGCTTGGGGCGCGTCTGGACGGGAGCTGGATTCACGAGAGACTGGCGGCCGGCTCGAGCAGTTCGATGTGCCTGCCGGACGCACCCCGGGCCGTTGACGGGCCGGCTGGCGCCGCAGGCAACACGTAGTGCGCAAGTTCGACCGGCATCATGTTCTCGGGTCACGTAAGAGGGCGCCGGGGATTGTACTCAAGTGGGCGCCGCTTGGGTGGGCACGGCGCGCTTGCGCGCGACGTTAGAAAGATTCTACTGTGAGTGCGGATAGACCGTGTCAAAAAGGGCCCGACGCAATGGTCGAGCGTGAGCGCTTAAGCGAGCTGAACGCAGCACCCGAACAGCGCGGTGCCTACGTGCTCTACTGGATGCAGCAGTCGCAGCGCGCGGTCTTCAATCCGGCACTCGAGGTGGCGATCGCGGCAGCGAATCGCCTGCGGCTGCCGCTGGTCGTCGGATTTGGTCTTCTCGATAACCTGCCGCACGCCAAGGCGCGCCATTACGCCTTCATGCTGCAGGGACTGGCGGAGACGGCCGCTGCCCTGCGCCAGCGCGGCATTGCCTTCGTCATACGCCGCGGCTCACCGGATGAAGTAATCCTCCGGCTCGCGCCCCAGGCCGCGCTCATCGTGTGCGACCGCGGGTACCTGCGCAGGCAGTGTGAGTGGCGGCAGAACGTGGCGCGGGCGGCCGGCCGGCGCGTGCTGCAGGTCGAGGGCGACGTGGTCGTCCCCGTGCAGCTGGCCTCCGACAAGCAGGAGATCGGCGCACGCTCCCTGCGCCCGCGGATCGCGCACTTGCGGGAAAAGTTTCTCAAGCCACTGCGGCGCGCGCGCCCGCTGATCGCGGCAGGGCGCCTGCGGCTGGCATCGGAGGTGGACCTCGATGCGCTTCCCGAGACGCTCAAGGCCCTCAGGGTCGACCGCAGCGTGGCGCCGGTCGCCGCCTTTTGCGGTGGCCACGCGGCGGCGCGGCGGCGGCTGCGGCAGTTCGTGGCGCGCGGTCTGCGCCGCTACGTTGCGGCGCGCGCCAGCCCGGGCGAGCCGCGGGTCTCGATGCTCTCCCCGTACCTGCACTTCGGGCAGATCTCGCCGGTGGAGATCGCACTTGCGGTGCGGCAGGCGAGCGCCCCGCTCGCCGAGCGCGACAGCTACCTCGAGGAGCTCATCGTGCGGCGTGAACTGGCGGCCAATTTCGTCCTCAGCAATGCGCGCTACGATTGTTTCGAGTCACTGCCGGGCTGGGCGCAGCGCACGCTGGCGCTGCACGCACGGGATGCGCGGGCGCATACCTATGACTTCGAGCAGCTCGCCGCGGCCCACACCCACGATCCGTACTGGAACGCGGCGATGCAGGAGATGCGCCTCACCGGCTTCATGCACAACTACATGCGCATGTACTGGGGCAAGAAGGTACTGGAGTGGTCGCCGACGCCGCAGCAGGGCTATGCGACGCTGCTGCGCCTGAACAACAGCTACTTCCTCGACGGGCGCGACGCGAGCTCCTACGCCAACGTCGGCTGGGTGTTTGGCCTGCACGATCGCCCCTGGCCGGAGCGGCCGATCTTCGGCAACGTGCGCTACATGAATGCGGCCGGGCTGAAGCGCAAAACCGACATCGAGGTCTACGTACGGACCTGGGCGGCGCGGGTGGCGGCGGCCTAGTCGTCGGTGGCAAGCGGCACGAGGACCACCGGCAGGGGCTCCTCGGGCATCCCGCCGATGCTCACGGCGGTGCGCGAGGTGAAGTTGAAGGTCATGAGCGCCACGAACATGGAGGCGATCTGCTCGGCGGAAAACTCACGCGCGAGGCGCTGCGCCAGCTCAGCGCCCATCCCCGCCGGAAACCCGAGATAGCTATCGGCAAGGGCGACCGCCAGTTTTTCGCGTTCCGTCAGTGCGCTGTCCTGGTACCCGGTATCGATCATCGCCGCACGCGCCTCCGTCAGGCCATCCGCGCGTGCCACCTCGTAGCGCACGGCCTTGCAGAACACGCAGTTCACCGTGCGGGCATTGCGCAAACGCAGGGTCTCCAGGAGCGCCGGCGACACCAGGCTGCGCTTCCATACCGCGCTGTTGAGGGCGACGATCTCATCCACCGTCTCCGGTACCAGCGCGAGCGCGCTGTCGCGGATGGGATTGCCGGTGCGGCGCGCGGGAGCACGCGCGCGCGCTTTAGCCGACATGGGCGGCCTGCGCCGGCGCGAAGCGCTGCAGATCACGCAGGCAGCGCGCGGTGCGGATACGCCCGTCAATGCAGCCGAGCGCCTCGATCAGAAATACCAGGGCGGGCTCTCCCAGCTGTGCCTTGACCATATCCGCGGTCCCATCGGGAATGGACTGCGCATCGAGCGCATAGCACTCGGCGAACTGCAGCACCGCCCTCTCGGTGACCGAGAAGCCGGTAGCGGCGTGCGCCTGGCCGGCGATGACGGCCGCGCGCCGTGCCGCCGCCAGGGCGCCGGGTTCGAGGTGCGGATTGGTGGCGGCGAGCTCGTGCTCGTCCCGATGCAGGCGCGCGAGCGTCAGGCGGCACATCTCCAGCAGCGGCGGCGCCACGTAGGGCTGCACCCACAGCGCCTGCCACAGGCGCGCGAAGCTTGCCGCCGCACTCCCGGCCATCGCGAGGGTGCGATCGAGGTCCAGGCTATTGGGGCTCGCGGGGCTGTCCATGGCTGCAGTTTACCGCAGCCGCGGGGTCTGCCGGCGCCGCCAGGGGCGGCTCACGCTGCAAGCCATCCCTTGGTGATCAGGCTCTTGCGGAATTCACGCACTACGCGGGCATCAGGTTGCTCGCGCCGCCGCTCCGCGCGCCCCGGGATGCGCATCAGCAGGTCGCGGATGACATTGAGGCGCGTCTGCTGCTTGTCATCGGCGCGCACCACGATCCACGGGGCATCCTCAGTATGCGTACGCAGCAGCATGCTGTCACGCGCACGGCTGTAGTCCTTCCAGTGGGCCTGGGCGGCGTCATCCACCGGGCTGATTTTCCACTGTTTGAGCGGGTCCTTACGGCGCTCGCGCAGGCGCTGCGCCTGTTCCTCGTGGCTGATGTCGAGGTAGTACTTGAGAATGAAGGTGCCGGAGCGCACCAGCAGCCGCTCGAAGTGCGGGACCGCCTTGAGGAAGGCCTCGTGCTGTTCGGGCGTGCAGAAGTTCATGACCGGCTCGACGCCGGCGCGGTTGTACCAGCTGCGGTTGAACAGCACGATCTCCTGCGCGGCAGGCAGGTAGCGCACATAACGCTGGAAGTACCACTCGGTCTCCTCGCGGTCGCTCGGCTTGCCCGGCGCCACCACCCGCGCCTCGCGCGGGCTCAGGTGTTCCACGATGCGCTTGATGGTGCCGTCTTTTCCGGCGCTGTCGCGGCCCTCGAGGATCACCAGGATCTTCAGGTCGTGGGCGATGACGTGATGGTGCAGCTTGACCAGCTCGATCTGTAGCCGCCGCAGTGCGTGCTCGTACTCTTTCTTGCCGAGCTTCGGAGTTACCGGGCGCGCCTTGTGCTTTTTTGCCATCAGCTTGCTCCATCGCCGCCAACGCACGGATACTTTGCGCCCGCGCGGCTCTTGTCGTTCGCGCGGGGAGGGTTCACGCTAGCTACCGCGAGGCGGCCCAGGGCCGCCCCAGGAGTCATCATGACCAAGATCAAGATCGAAGTTAAGGTCGTCGTGACCAAGGACGGACCGTACCTCGTCTCCGGCAACGTACCACTCGCCAAGCAGACCATCGTGAGCGATGCGGAAGGGGACTCGCTGGAGTGGCGGCAGGGGGAGGCGTTGCCGGCACAGGCAAGCTACGCCCTGTGCCGCTGCGGCCACTCCAAGAACAAACCCTACTGCGACGGGGCGCACGCCAAGGTCAGGTTCGATGGCACGGAGACCGCCAGCCGCGAGCCCTATATCAAGCAGGCACAGCTCACCGAAGGCCCGTCCCTGTCCCTCACCGACGCCGAAGCGCTGTGCGCATTCGCGCGCTTCTGCGACCCGAACGGTCAGGTCTGGAGCCAGGTCGAACATACCGACGATCCGAAGGTGAGCGCGATGTTCGTGCGCCAGGTGAACAACTGCCCCTCCGGACGGCTGGTCGCCTGGGACCGCGCCGCCAGCAAGCCCGTCGAACACACGCTGCCGGTCTCCATCGGGATCATCGAGGACCCGGTCGAGAAAGTCAGCGGTCCGCTGTGGCTGCGCGGCGGGATCCCGCTCGTGGCAGCGGACGGCAGCGCCTACGAGGTGCGCAACCGTGTCACCGTGTGCCGCTGCGGCGCGTCCAAAAACAAGCCCTTCTGCGACGGCTCGCACGCCGCGGTGAAATTCCGCGACGCGCAGTGATCCGCAACCGCGGATCTCTTCAGAGAGTTACCTCGCTGATCTGCAGCACCGGCGTGGTGTTGGTGTAGTTGGGTATGTCGCCCATGATCTCCGCCGCGTGCGGGGCAAACGCCTGCTGGAAGGCAGGCACCGAATCGAAGCTCAGGTACCCCACCGCGATGTAGGGGGCCGGTGAACCCGGGGCGCCCCCGCCGACGCCGCTCTCGGCGGCGATGCCCCGACAGGCTGGGCCGCAGCGCTCGCGCACCATCGGCAGGTGCTTCGTGACGTAGTAGCTCATGTCGAACTTGGCGCCGGCGCCGTTCGGGTAGAGGACGGTAACCTTGATCATGATGAGGCTCCTGCGAAGCGTAGGGTGCGCTCGCTCCTGGCGTGCGCGCCGGAGGGCACGTGTCAGACCACCGAGCGGATGGTGCGCGCCGGAAAGCGCTTCAGGGCGATCGCGGTGATCACCGCGAAGAGCGCGAGCACGACAAGCTGGGCGGCGAAGAAGGGAGGTTCCTTCTGCGTCGGCGCCAGCGCGTGCAGGGCGGGAAGTTTCTGAAACGCCTGCACGACGCCGACGAACGCATTGAACCAGAGGGCGAGAACCGCGCTCACGATGTAGATCCAGCGGGCGGCACCGGCCAGGTGATTGACGTACAGAGCGATGCTGGCGACCGCCAGAATCACCAGCGAGATCAGTCCGATCACGTGCGGCGGCCCGAACGCGGAGTGAAACAGGAAGCCGGTCGCGCTCGTCAGGACCGTCGTCAGAAGGAACAGCGCGGTCCAGCGCGGCAGGCGCGACCCCTGGCACATACCCAGCACCACGACGATGCCCGAGCCGAGGCCGATGAGGCTGATGATGACGTGCAGGGTCGTAAAGGCTGCGGTGGACATCCCCAAGATCATTGTTGTTCTCCTGGTTCGGGGTCGCCGCGCGATTGCGCAGGCGGCATGGCCGTACCCTACCGGGTGGCGGTCCGCATCACAACCGCGGGCTGCGCGGGGCGGGTGTCCCGCCTCTAGCGCTGCGCAAACCGCCACCAGCACCAGAGCGCAACCAACGCCGGTACGGTAAACACAAGCAGCAAGATGGGAGCCTCTTCCCTGAGCGCGTAGCCTGCCATGCGCACGCCCAGGTACATGTTGAGTGCAGCTGCGAGGAACCACAGCGGCAGGAAGTAGAGCGCCGCCCGCGCGGTCCCCGCCGCGGCGCCGACGGCATGCCCTGCCAGCAGACACACCGCCAATACCCCAAGCCCCGTCACTATGATGATCAGTGTATGCATCGCCGCGTCTCCGTCTGCCTCCTGCCGCGTCGGCTGCTGCCCCCGCTGCGGCAGACAATTGGGGGGTGTAGCCGGAATCCTACAGCAGTTGGATACGGCCCCTGATCCAACCCGGATGGCTGCCTGCCGATACTTCTTCCAGAGGAAGCCGAGCAACATCAGCAAACCGAAGGTCGAGGGTCTTATGCTTCACTACGCAGTTGTATTTTTCATCGTCGCGATCATCGCCGGAGTGCTGGGATTCGGCGGCATCGCCGCCGGCGCTGCGGGTATCGCCAAGATTCTGTTCGTCGTGTTCCTGATCGGTGCGGTGGTCACGCTGCTCGCCGGCAGATCCAGGGTCTGACGGGCACGGCCTGCGATAAGACTGTGCAACCGATCCGTTAGCCAACCGAAAAGTCGGCGCTGCCAGGGAAGGCGGCGCTGGCCCTTGTTCCGCCGGCAGGCGCGGCCGCGACTTAGCGTCGCCCGCCCCCCATCGCCTACCGACCCATACCCGCCCGGGGCGGAAAGTCTTAAGCTTCGCGTCCGATTCCGCCGCGGCGCCGCATGAGCGCCGGGGTCACGCGCGAGGACCTTTCCCATGCCCCAGGGCACACACCACACGGCCGATGATCCACGCAACGGGTCAATCCTCATCTATGTAAATGGCGAACTGCTGCCACGTGAGCGCGCGGTGGTCTCCGTGTTCGACTCCGGTTTCATCCTGGGCGATGGGGTATGGGAGGGCCTGCGCGTGCATCACGGGCGCATTGCCTTCCTCGATATGCACCTGGACCGTCTGTTCGAGGCCGCCAAGGCCATCGACCTGGATATCGGCCTCGACCGCGCGGCGCTGACGCAGGCGCTCTACCGCACGCTTCAGGCAAACAAAATGGACCAGGGAGTTCACGTGCGGCTGATGGTGACGCGCGGCCTGAAGAGCACCCCCTATCAGGACCCGCGCGTGTGTCTGGGCCCGGCCACCATCGTCGTCATCCCGGAGTTCAAGGTGCCGCGGCCGGACACGCTCACGCGGGGGCTGAGTCTCTTCACGGTGCACGTGCGGCGCGGGGCGCCGGACGTGCAGGATCCGAAGCTCAACTCGCACTCCAAGCTCAACTGCATTACCGCCTGTATCCAGGCCACCAAGGCCGGCGCCGACGAGGCGCTCATGCTGGACCCGCACGGCTTCGTCGCCACCTGCAATTCCACCCACTTCTTCATCGTGCGCCGCGGGGAGGTCTGGACCTCTACCGGCAAGTACTGCCTCGCCGGCATCACGCGTGCCAATGTGCTGCGGGTGTGCCGCGAGGCCGGCATACCAGCGCTCGAGAAGGATTTCAGCCTGACCGAGGTCTACGGCGCCGACGAGGCCTTCGTCACCGGTACGTTCGCAGGCATCGCACCGGTCGCGATTATCGATGGGCGCACCATCAGCGGCGCGCGCGGCCCGATGGTGGAGCGCCTGCAGCAGCTGTATCTTGAACTGATCGAGCGCGACGTCGGTCAGCGCGCCGTATGACTACGCGCCACATCGCGATGTGGTCGGGCCCGCGCAACATCTCCACCGCGATGATGCGTGCCTGGGAGAACCGCGGCGACTGCGAGGTATTCGACGAGCCCTTCTACGCGCACTACCTTGCGCATACCGGCCTTGACCATCCGGGGCGCGAGGCGGTCATCGCCAGCGGCGAGACCGACTGGCGCCGGGTCGCCGCACGGCTCACCGGACCTGCGTCCCACGGTGCCGCCTGCAGCTACCAGAAACACATGACGCACCACCTCCTGCCCCACATGGGGCGCGAGTGGCTGGCGGGACTCACCAATGTTTTCCTGATCCGCGACCCGCGCCGCGTGCTGGCGTCCTACATCAGGAGCCGCCCGAACGTGACCGCCGCGGATCTCGGCTTCCTGCAGCAGCAGGATATCTACCGGCATGTGCAGGCCGTCGCGGGTGCAGCGCCACTGGTGGTCGATGCCGGGGAGTTCCTGCGCGCGCCAGAGGCGCAGTTGCGCGCACTGTGCAGCGCCCTCGGCGTCCCCTTCACGCCGCGGATGCTGCATTGGCCACCGGGCCCGCGCGCGAGCGATGGGGTCTGGGCACCGCACTGGTACGCGCAGGTCTATCGTTCGACCGGCTTCGAGCCGCCGGTGGCGGAGGACGTCGAGGTGCCGAGAGCGCTGGCGGGGATCCTCGAGGAGGTCATGCCCGCGTTCGAGGCACTCTACGCACGGCGGCTGCGCACGTGAGCCCCGCGCAGCTCTGCGAGTGGCTGGCGCGGGAGCAGCACGAGTTCAGCGAACGCCGGCCGCGTTCGCGTGCCCTGTACGCCGAGGGCGAGCAGCATTATCTCTACGGTGCGCCGCTGCACTGGATGCGGCGCTGGGCGGGCGGCTTTCCGCTGTATGCCGAGCGCGCCAGCGGCGCCCGTCTGTGGTGCGTGGACGGCTTTGAGTACGTCGACATGTGTCTCGGGGATACCGGGGCGATGACCGGGCACGCAGCGCCCGCCGTGACCTCGGCGGTGAGCGCGCAGCTGCAGCGCGGCGCGACGCTCATGCTGCCCACCCGGGATGCCGCCTGGGTCGGTGCCGAGCTGACGCGGCGCTTCGGGCTTCCTTACTGGGGATTTACCACCTCGGCGAGCGATGCCAATCGCGCGGCGATCCGCATCGCGCGTCTGATCACCGGGCGCGACCGGGTGCTGGTGTTCAACGGCTGCTACCACGGCTCGGTCGAGGAGGCGCACGTGGGACTGGCGGGCGGGCGCATGGTCATGCGCTCAGGCGTGCATGCCAATGCCGTGGAGCACGAGCGCGTCTCGCGGGTGGTGGAGTTCAACGACCTGCCGGCCCTCGAGTCCGCCCTGCGGGAGGGCGACGTGGCGCTGGTGCTCGCCGAGCCGTGCATGACCAACTACGGCCTGATCGAGGCCCAGCCCGGATTCCTGACCGCGCTGCGCGGGCTCACGCGGCGCACCGGTACGCTGCTCCTCTACGACGAGACCCATACCTGGTCGGCCGGACCGGGCGGCTACACCGGCCGCGATCATCTCGATCCGGATCTCTTTACCATCGGCAAGGCGATCGGCGGCGGCGTGCCGGTCGGGCTCTATGGCGTGAGCGGCGAAGTCGCCGCACGGCTGTGGGAACATGCGCCGCGCGAGTCGGACCGCCCCGGGGTGCGCCAAAGCTCACACCTCGGGTTCGGGGGCACGCTCGCCGGCAGCGCGTTGCAGGTCGCCGCGGTGCGTGCCGTGCTCTCGCAGGTCCTCACCGCGGAGAACTTTGCGCGCATGATCGCCCTGGCGGACGAGCTCGGCAGGCGTTGCCGCAGCGTGGTCAGCAAATGTGGACTGCCATGGTTTATCGCGCAAAGCGGCGCGCGCGTGGAAACGCTGCTCACACCGCGGGCGCCACGCAATGCCTCGGAGCTGGCGCGCACGCGTGACGGTACCCTCGAGACGCTGCTGCATCTTTACATGCTCAACCGCGGCGTCCTGATTACTCCGTTCCACAGCATGTTGCTCATGTGCCCGGACACCACGGCCGCAGACCTCGAGCGCTATATCGGCGTGTTCGAGGGACTGTGTCGAGAGCTGACGGGTCGCTGAGGGCGCGCGACCCCGCGGCATCAGATGCCGCTCTTGATGCGTGTCCAGGTGCGCGTGCGCAGGCGCTGGTACTTGGCGTCGAACTCGGTGGGCAGGTACAGGTGCGCGCGGATCTGCGGCGGCGGGTAGACCGCCGGGTCATCGCGGATCTGCGGATCGACCAGCGGCTGTGCGGCGAGGTTGTCGTTGCCGTAGTGGATGTCGTTGGTGATCGCCGCGATCACGTTCGGGTCGAGGATGAAGTTGATGAATTCGTGGGCCGCGTGCGGGTGCGGTGCGCCAATCGGGATAAGCAGGGCGTTGTAAGTGATGTCCGAGCCCTCCCGGGGGACCGTGAACGCCAGGTCCAGGTGCAGTCCTGCGGCGCGCGAGCGCACCACGGCGATCGAGTAGTCACTCGACCAGGCCATCGCGACGCACAGCTCCTTGGTCGCCAGCTGGTTGATGTAGTCGCTCGAGTCGAACACGCGGATGTAGGGGCGCACCGCGGTCAGCAACTTCTCCGCAGCCGCCAGGTCCTCGACCCGGTGCGAGTTGGGGTCGAGGTGCAGGTAGGCGAGCGCGAGCTGGATGACGTCGTCCGGGGAGTCGAGGAAGCTCACGCCGCAGTCCGCAAGCTTCGCCACGACCGCGGGCTTGAAGAGCATGTCGAGGCTGTCCACCGGTGCATCCGGCAGGCGCGCCTTCACCAGGGATCGGTTGTAGGCGAAGCCGTTCATGGAGTGCAGGTAGGGGGCCGCAAAGCGGTTGCCCGGATCGAAGCGCGCCTGCAGTGCCAGCACCTGCGGGTCCAGGTACTTCCAGTTGGGCAGCTCAGCCTTGTTCAGCGGCTCATAGAGTCCGGCGCGGATCTGGCGCCCGTAGTAGTTCTCGCTGGTACTGACGATGTCATAGCCGGAATCACCGACCAGTAGTTTTCCCTCGAGAGTTTCGTTCGAGTCGAACAGGTCGTAGACCACCTGGATGCCGGTCGCGCGCTCGAAGTCGGCGACGGTATGAAAGCCGATGTAGTCGTCCCAGTTGTAGACGCGCAGCACCCGTTCCTCGGGCGGCGGCCTGGCGCTGCTCGCGGTCGCAGGATGGGGGGCGGAACGGGCACAGCCGCCCACGGCCGCAGCCAGCAACGCCGCCACGACGCCCAGGAAAAGGAAGCCGGCGCGCGCGCCTGTGCGGCCAGTGGCCGGAACCGGCCTGCACCCGGTCGGCAGGTCCACTAGGGTCGCGTCAGCTCCGCTCTCACCCAGTCCTGGAACTGCCGGATGGCATACTCTTCGGGCATCAGCACCCCGTGCTCGTGCGCCCGGGCGCGCAGGCCGCGCTGATTGAGCTCGCTGATCTCGGCATCCTCGCTCATGACGATATTGGTGAACTCCACCGCGCCGGAGATGTCGCGCTGCGGATCCGCGAGCGTCTCGGGAAGGAACAGAAACTCGATGCTCATCTCGGTGAGCTCCGGCCCCAGGGGCAAGAGGCGCACCACGCGCACGTAGTCGACGTGCGTCACTATGAACACCGAAGGCACGCTCGTCAGGTACAGATGCCCGGCCTTCTGGTCTTCCTCGCTGAGGCCCGGGAACAGCACGCCGACGGGCTTGCCGTCCATCGTCCAGGACTGCGCGCCCGCGCGCAGGCCGCCGGTGTATTTCGGGTCCGGGTCCCCGGCATGGTCCTGCCAGCTCGGGTCGTCGCGCGGCTCCAGCAGCGCGCGGCCGAAGATCGGCACGAGCTGCGCAAGCTTCGGGTGCACGGCGGGGCAGTGCAGGCACTCGTTGTAGTTCTCCCAGAACACCTTCCAGTTGCACTTGATGAGCTTGCTGAGGGTGTGACCGGTGGCGAGGTCGCCCAGCCGGTAGGCGTCAAAGCGACTCAGGGGCAGGTCGAAGCTCTTCTCGAACAGCGGCGGCTCCTGGGTCAGGGCGACGAAGACGAAGCCGTTCCACTCATGCGCCGGCAGGCCGTAGAGCGGAAAGTCGCTTCGTTCGAACCCGTCCGGGGTCTGCGCGGAAGAGGTCTGCAGCAGCTCGCCGCGCAGGCTGTAGCGCCAGCTGTGGTAGGGGCAGACGATGCCGGTGGCGCCGAAGCGCCCCTCACTCGTCCGACACAGGGCCGCGCCCCGGTGCCGGCAGGTGTTGTGAAACGCACGCACGACCTGGTCCTCGCCGCGCACCACGAGGACCGACTGGTCGCCGATCGTTAGCGTGCGATAGCTGCGCGGCTTCTCGATGGCGCTCGAGCGGCACACGTAGATCCAGTTTCTCTGCCAGATGGCCTTGAGTTCGCGCTGGTAGTGCTCGGCGTCGAAATAATAGTGGGCGGGCAGCGTTTCGACCGCAGCGGTCAGCCCGGTGTAACCCGGGTCGCGCCGCACAGAGGAGGGGATTGCGCTCACGATTCGATTCTCCGTCAGGTTCGCAGCCACTTCGGCGTCGGGGCCGGCCGCCCGCGCGGATCACTGCCTCGGCGGGCAAGAGGCCTAGGGGATTGTAGGGCAGCCGCAGGCCGGCCGCCGCATGCTTCAGTATCCGGGCTGCGGCGCGGGCGCCGCTGCGATCTGCGCCGCAGAGGCGACCTGCCAGCCCCCGCCGAGGGCCCGGTACAGCTGCACCATCGACAACAGAGTGTTCAGGTGCGCAGCCGAGAGCGACAGTTCGGCAGTGAACAGGTCGCGGTCGGCATCGATGACGTTGAAGTAGGAGGAATAGCCTACCCGGTAACGGGCGAGGGCGATGGTATTAGCGGTGCGCTCAGCGTCCACCTGCGCCTGCTGGGCGTCCTGGAACTCGGCGTACTTCTGGCGCGCGATCAACGCGTCAGAAACCTCCTGGAAGGCGGTCTGGACGCTCTTCTGGTACTGCAGGAGCGCCTCGCGCTTCTGCGCGTTCGCCAGCTCGACCTGGAAGTAACTGTGCTGTGGATCGAGCAGGGGCTGCAGGAAGCTGCCGCCGAAGGACCAGCCGTGCGAGGGGGAGGTGAAGAGGCTGGAGAGCGCGGTGCTGATGACGCCACCGCTCGCGGTGAGCGTAATGCTCGGATACAGGTTGGCGCGCGCGACACCCACCTGGGCATTGGCGGCCACGAGGTTCTCCTCTGCTGCCCGCACGTCGGGGCGACGCTCCATGAGACTCGAGGGCAGCCCCGCAGGCGGTATCGGCGGGGGCGATGCTTCGGCCGTGCGTTTGAGCTGGCCGTTGCCGTTGCGCAGCACCTCATCGGGGCTGCGACCCAAGAGCACGCTCAGCTGGTCCTCGGTCTGGCCGATCTGTCGCTGCAGGTCCGGGATGGTGGCCTCGGCGATCGCCAACTGGGCTAGCGCGGTGGCGACATCCAGTCCGGAGACGGTGCCGCGCTCATGCTGGGCATGCGTGAGCTCGACGAACTTGCGGCGCGTCTCGACCGTGCGGCGCGTGATGGCGAGCTGCTCGTCGAGCGTCTGCAGGGTGAAATACGAGGTGGCGACGCTTGCGACCAAGCCCGCGGCGACGTCATCGTGCGAGTAGCGTGACGAGAGCAGTTGGGCGCGTGCGGCCTCCGAGGCCCGCCGGTACTTGCCCCAGAAGTCGAGCTCGTAGGAGAGGTTGCCCTGCAGCTCGAAGACGTTGAGGATCGCAGGCTCTCCCGGGGTGAGCTCGAACGCGGAGGTGCGCGCCCGCTGCGCGCCGCCCGCTAGCGACACCTGGGGCAGCTGCTGCAGGTGCGCGATCCCGAGCATCGCGCGCGCCTCATCGACCCGTGCCGCGGCGATGCGCACGTCGTAGTTGCTGGCGAGTGCCGTCTCGATCAGCTTCAGCAGCAGCGGGTCCTGGTAGATTTCCCACCAGCCCTTGTCAGCGAAGGACTCCGGGACGGGGTTCGGGTCGAAGCGGTAAGCCGCCGGTACCGCGTTTTTCGGCCGATGGTAGTCCGGCCCCACTGCGCAGCCGCCGGCCACCAGCAGGGTGATCACGAGTGAGCGCGACGCTGCGCTACGCGCTTTCATGCCGGCGTCTGCACCGCCGGCGCGGGTTTACCGCGCAGGCGCTCCGAGAAGCGCATCACCACGACGTAGAACACCGGGATGATGAAAATGCCGATCATCGTGGCGGCCGTCATGCCGAACACCACGGCGGTGCCCAGCACCAGGCGCGCGCCGGAACCTGCGCCGCTCGCCAGGGCCAGGGGCACCGAGCCGAGCACGAATGCGAAGGAGGTCATCAGGATTGGCCGCAGGCGCAGGCGCGCGCCCTCAATGGCCGCGTCCACCAGCGGCTTGCCGCGCTCGTACTCGAGCTTGGCGAACTCCACGATCAGGATCGCGTTCTTGGCCGCCAGCCCGATCAGCATTACGAGCCCGATCTGCGCGTAGATGTCGTTCGCCATGCCGCGCAGCGTCAGGCCGATGAACGCGCCGAGCACGGCGAAGGGAATCCCGAGCAGTACCGCCAGCGGCACGGACCAGCTTTCATAGAGGGCTGCCAGCACCAGGAACACGAACACGATCGCCATGCCGAAGACCGCGCCGGTCTGTCCGCCGGAGAGCTTCTCCTGGTAGGTCGTACCGGTCCACTCGTAGCCATAGCCGGGTGGCAAGCCATCCGCCAGCTGCTCCATGGCGAGGGTGGCCTGTCCGGAGCTGTACCCGGGGGCCGCGGAGCCGTTGATGGTGGCGGCCCGGTAGATGTTGTAGCGCTCGATGTACTCGGGTCCCTGGCGCGGCTTGATGGACACCAGCGCCGACAGCGGCACCATGTCGCCCTGGGCGCTGCGTACGTACAGGCTGTTGACCGACTCGGGCGTGTTGCGCGCATTGGCCTCAGCCTGCGCGGTGACGCGGTAGGTGCGGCCGAAGAGGTTGAAGTCATTGATGTAGGCGCCGCCAAGGAACGCCTGCAGCGTGTTGAAGATGCTCGACAGCGGCACCCCGAGCACCTTGGCGCGGTCGCGGTCGAGCACGTACTCGATCTGCGGCGAGCGCGTGCTGAACTGCGTGAACACGCGCGTCAGCTCGGCGCGGTGGTTGGCCTGGCCGACGAAGTCATTGAGCGTGGTGGCAAACTTCTGGATGTCCTCGCCCGCGCGGTTTTCCAGGATGAACTCGAAGCCCCCGGCGGTGCCGATGCCGGGGATCGGGGGCGGATTCAGGGTCAGGACCGTGGCCTTCGAGATGCGCGCGCCGATGCCATTGGCCCGCGCCGCCACGGCCAGCGCACCATGCTTGGCGCCGCTGCGTTTGGACCAGGGCTTGAGGATCGTGAACATGGTCGCAGCGTAAGAGGAGTTAGTCCCGGTCAGGACGTTCAGACCGGTGATGGCGAAGGTTGACTCGACCTCCGGCTGCTCACGCATCTGCTTGCTGAAGGCGTCGGCGACCGCCTCGGTGCGCTGCAGCGAGGCTCCCAGCGGCAGCGTGATCAGGCTGATCAGGTAGCCCTGGTCCTCGTCCGGCATGAAGCCGGTAGGCCGCAGGTGCATGAGCACGTAGGCCCCGAGCGCCAGTATCACGAACAGCGTCATCGAGAGGACGCTGCGGCGTATCGCGCCGCCCACGGTGTGCGTATAGCGGTTGGTGAAGTTGCGGAAGCCGCGGTTGAAAGCGGCGAAGGCGCGCCCCAGCAATCCCGGAAAGTGCGACTCCTCCGGGGGGCGCAGCAACAGCGCGCACAGCGCCGGAGTGAAGGTGAGGGCGACGATCGCGGAAATGCCCACCGAGACCGCCAGCGTCAGCGCGAACTGGCGGTAGAACTGGCCGGTCAGGCCACCAAGGAAGGCCACGGGCACGAACACCGATATCAATACCAGCGCGATCGCGATCACCGGTCCGCCGACCTCGCGCATGGCCGCCTTGGTCGCCTCGCGCGGCGGCAGCTTGCGGTTCTCCATGATCTCGCTCACCGCCTCTACCACGACGATGGCGTCGTCGACGACGAGTCCGATGGCGAGCACCAGCGCGAAGAGCGTCAGCGTGTTGATCGAGAAGCCGAGTGCCAGGAAGGCTGTAAACGAGCCGATCAGCGAAACCGGCACCGCCAGCATCGGGATGAGGGTGGCGCGCCAGCTTTCCAGGAATATGAAAACCACCAGCAGCACCAGCAGGCCCGCTTCACCCAGGGTCTTGACCACCTCGCGCACCGACTCGGATACAAACAGCGTCGTATCGAAGGGGACCGAGTAGTGAATGCCCGGTGGGAAGGTGGGCGCCGCCTCCGCCATCACCTTGCGCACGCCCTTGGATACCTCCAGCGCGTTGGCATCGGGCAGCTGATAAACGCCGATCATGGCGGTCGGCACGTTGTTGAGCTTGCCCGACTGCGCGTAGTTGGTGGCCGCCAGTTCGATGCGGGCGATGTCGCGCAGCCGCACGACGGCGCCGTCGCTGCCGGTGCGCACCACGATGTTGCCGTATTCCTGCACGGTCGAGAGGCGCCCCTTGACGGAGGCGATGTACTGCATCTGCTGGCCCGGAGGCGCAGGCTCGCCCCCGACCGTGCCTGCCGGCGCCACGGTATTCTGCTCGTTGAGGATGTCGCTCACGTCCTGGGTCGTGACGCTGAGGCTCGCCATCTTTGTCGGATCGAGCCAGATACGCATGCCATAGTCGCGGGCCCCCAGGATGGTCACCTGGCCGACGCCCTTGACGCGCGCCAGGGCGTCATAGACGCGCAGCGTCGCGAAATTCGACAGGAACACCGAGTCGTAGCGCGGATCGTCCGATCCGATCGCTACCACCAGCAGGATCTGCGGCTGCCGCTTGGCCACCGTGATGCCCTGCTGCAGCACCTGCTGGGGCAGCTGCCGCTGGGCAATCGCCACCTGGTTCTGCACGTCGACGGCCGCGATGTCCTGGTCGGTGCCCACCTCGAAGGTGACGGTCAGCGTGTAGCTGCCATCGCTCGCGCTCTTCGAGTCCATGTAGATCATGTGCGGCACGCCGTTGACCTGCTGCTCGATGGGCGCCGCCACGGACTCCTCGATCGTCGCCGCATCCGCCCCGGGGAAGGTCGTCGACACGACGATGGAGGGCGGGGTGATCTGCGGGAAGCGCGCGATCGGTAACGCGGACAGGGCCACGGCGCCCGCGAGCGTGATGATGATCGCCAGCACGGTCGAGAAGATCGGCCGGTCGATGAAGAAATCAATCATGTGCCGGTGCCCGCCGCGGCGCCGCTGGGTGGGGCCTGCGAGGCGACGTAGGGCGAGGCCTTGACCGGCATGCCGGGCCGCAGCCGCTGTACGCCGTCGACGATCACGCGATCCCCTACAGTGACGCCCTTCGCCACCAGCCAGTCCTCGCCGATGCGCGGACCCATCTCGACGTTGCGCTGCTGCGCCTTGCCGTCGCCGTCGAGTACCCAGACGTAGTTCTTGCCCTGCAGGTCCTGGATGGCGCGCTGCGGCAGCACGATGGCGTCGGGGTCCTGCAGGGTGGTCACCTGCACGCGCGCGAATTCCCCGGCGTGCAGCAGGCGGTCGGGGTTCGGAACTTCCAGGCGGATGGCGAGGGTACCGGTGCGCGTATCCACGGCCGGGTCGATGAAGTTCAGCTTCGGCCGCGTCGGGTACTCGGAGCCGTCGATGAGGAACAGCCGGAAGGGCGGGGCCTCCTTGCTGTTCTGGTTGGGGGCGCGCCCGATCTGCTTCTGCAGCGCCAGCAGGCGCTGCTCGCTGATGCTCAGGTTCACGTAGACGCGGCTGGTCTCGTACACCGTGGTGAGCAGCGTCGAGTTGGCCACCGCAAGCCCGCCGAGGCGCAGGTTGGCCCGCCCCATGGTGCCGTCGATCGGGCTGGCGATGCTCGTGTAGCCGAGGTTCAGCTGCGCGGTCTTGACCTCCGCCTGGCCGGCGGACACTGACGCGAGATTGGCCTTGTTCTTGGCGATGGTGGCATCCAGCTCCTGCTGGCTGACCGCATCGATCTGCGACAGCGACTGGGCGCGGCCGAGGTCGCGCTGCGACTGCTCGAGCGAGGCTTCGTTCTGCGCAAGCGTGGCGCGCGCCTGCGCCAGCGCCTCGATGTAGGGTTGCGGGTCGATGACGAACAGCAGCTCCCCGGCCTTGACCCGCTCGCCCTCGTTCGGCAGCTGCTTCTCGAGCACGCCCCCCACGCGCGGGCGGATCTCGACCGTGTTCACCGCTTCGGTCTGTGCCACGTAGTCCTCGGTGTAGGTCGCCGGCGTGTGCTTGACATCCAGGACTGTGACCGCGGGCGGCGGGGGCGCCGGAGGCTTCTTGGGTGTGCAGCCGGCCAACAGCCCCGCCATGATTGCGGCGGAAGCCAGCACGGTGCGGCGCGGGTCACGGGCGAAGTGGGGCATTGGCTTCAGTCCTGTTCTTCTTTGGCGTGCGCTGCGGCGTGCGAGCCGGCACGTGTCGGCGTCCCTGCCTTCCTGCAGCCCACCAGGAACCACTCCGGGCTTGCCAGCTGGCGCCTCGGGGTCATACCGCTTCCCGCGCACGCCTCCACTGTCGATCTTGCGCCTCGTGCCCGCAGCTCCACAACCGTTTGGACACTCCCCGGCAGCGGTGTTTTGCGCACCGTCATGACGCGGTGGCGGCCGGGGGCTAAACTTGCGTGTTTGCGGCACAATGGCGCCCGGCCGCGGGGCGGGAAGCCAGGGAAAACACAAATGACGCCAAATGAGGCAGCGGACGGGAGGCTCGACGCAGTCGCGACGACTGTCGGCTGGCGTGCGGCGCTGGGGCGCGACGTGTCGCTGCTGCTGCTGTTCAAAGCGCTCGCGCTGGCGTTGCTGTGGTGGTTGTTTTTTTCTCCCGCTCACCGGCCCGCGGTTGATCCGGCGGCGACCGGGCGCCACCTGGCGCTCGAGGCCGCGCCGCCGCGCGCGGCGGCGGACGGCGGCGCAGCTCAGACGGGAGAGCAGCCTTGATCGATTTCGGGCTCGTGCACGTCTCGCGCATGCAGTTTGCGCTCACGGCGCTGTACCACTTCCTGTTCGTGCCGCTCACGCTCGGGCTCTCGATGATCCTCGTGATCATGGAGGCGACCTACGTCATGACCGGGCGCGAGATCTGGAAGCGCATGACGCGCTTCTGGGGGATGCTGTTCGGCATCAACTTCGCCATGGGCGTTGCCACCGGCATCACCATGGAGTTCCAGTTCGGCACCAACTGGGCGTACTACGCGCATTACGTCGGAGACATCTTCGGGGCGCCGCTGGCCATCGAGGGTCTGATGGCGTTCTTCCTCGAGTCGACCTTCGTCGGCTTGTTCTTTTTCGGCTGGGACCGGCTCTCCAAGATCGGTCATCTCATCGTCACGGCCTTGGTGGCGCTCGGATCGAGCCTCTCGGCCCTGTGGATCCTCATCGCCAACGCCTGGATGCAGAACCCCGTGGGGGCGCGCTTCAATCCGCAGACGATGCGCATGGAGCTCGATTCCTTTACCGAGGTGCTCCTCAACCCGGTCGCGCAGGCAAAGTTCGTCCATACGGTTGCCGCCGGCTACGTGGTCGGCTCGGTCTTCGTGCTGGCGATCAGCGCCTGGTACCTGCTGCGCGGCCGAAACATCGCGGTCGCCAAGCGCTCAATGGCTGTCGCGGCGAGTTTCGGGCTGGCATGTTCCCTGTCGGTCGTCGTGCTCGGCGATGAGTCCGGCTACGAGGCGAGCGCCAACCAGAAGATGAAGGTGGCGGCGATCGAGGCGGAATGGCACACGCAGCAACCGCCCGCGTCTTTCACGCTGTTCGGTTTCCCAGATCTGGGGTCGCATTCCACCCACGCCGAGGTGCGCGTACCCTGGCTCCTCGGACTGATCGCCACGCGCTCGGTGGACAAGCCCGTGCCGGGGATGTTTGAACTGGTCGAACATGCCAGGGAGCGCATCGTGAGCGGCATCCAGGCGCACGCGGCGCTGCAGCTGGTGCGTGTTGATCCGGAAGATCCCACAGCCGTAGCCCGCTTCGAGGCGCACAAGGCGGACCTCGGCTACGCACTGCTGCTGCTGCGCTACGTCGACGATCCGAGCAAGGCCACCGCGGCCCAGATCGAGGCGGCGGCATGGTCCACGGTGCCGAACGTGCCGGTGCTCTTCTGGAGCTTTCGCTTCATGGTGGGCATCGGGCTGTTTCTGATTGCGCTCTTCGCCACGGCGTTTTATTTGGCGAGCCGCCATAGGCTGCAGCTGCATCGCGGCTTCCTGTGGATTGCCTTCTTAAGCCTGCCGCTGCCGTGGATCGCGGCCGAGCTCGGCTGGATCGTGGCCGAGTATGGCCGCCAGCCCTGGGCGATCGACGGTGTGCTGCCGACCTTTCTCGGAGTCTCGGCCACCTCAGAAACCAACGTGCTGCTCTCCCTCAGCGGTTTTGCGATCTTCTATTCCGCGCTGGCCGTAATCGACGTGTATCTGCTGATACGCATGATCCGTCGCGGACCAGAGGGCCTGGGCTATTGGCCGCCGGTGGCACCGGCACCGACCGCAAGTTGAGGAGCCGCGCATGCCGGACTATCCAACCCTGCGCGTGATCTGGTGGCTCATCCTCGGCGTCTTGCTCATCGGCTTCGCCGTGATGGACGGGTTTGATCTCGGTGTCGGGGCCACTTTCCGCTTCCTCGGGCACACGGACGAGGAACGTCGCACCCTGATCGAATCGATCGAGCCGGTTTGGGACGGCAATCAGGTGTGGTTCATTCTCGGCGGCGGTGCCGTGTTCGCCGCCTGGCCCCTCTTGTACGCCGCCTCCTTCTCCGGGCTTTATGTGGCGATGTTCCTGCTGCTGCTCGCCCTGATACTGCGCCCGGTGGGTTTCATGTTCCGCAACAAGGTGGCGGACCTGCGCTGGCGCAATGCGTGGGACTGGGCGCTGTTCATCGGGGGTGCCGTCCCCGCGCTGCTGTTCGGGGTCGCCTTCGGCAACCTGTTTCTCGGCCTGCCGTTTCACTACGATGCGCTGCAACGGCCGGTGTTTGCCGGCGGCCTGTTCTCGCTCCTGCGGCCTTTTGCACTGCTCGTCGGCATCGTGAGTCTCTCGATGATCGTCATGCACGGCACCGCATACGCGGCCATGAAAGTCGGGCCGCCTATGGCGCAGCGCGCCGCGACCCTCGGGCGCGCGACGGCTGTCATCTATCTAGTGACCTTCATCGCGGCTGGCATCTGGGTGGCGGGGCTCGACGGTCATCACGTCACCTTCGGCGCCACCGGCACCGGGGTTTCCAACCCGATCGCCAAGCAGGTTGCGCTCGTGCATGGCGGATGGCTTGCCAACTTCCGCGCCCATGGCGCGCTGTGGCTCATCCCGGCAGCCGCCGTGGCCGCAGCCGCTGCCACCTGGGTCCTGCTCGGCGCCCGCCTGGCGGGCGTTGCGTTCCTCAGCAGCTGTGTTGCCCTGGCCGGCACGATTTTGACGGCCGGGGTCGCCTTGTTCCCGTTCCTCATGCCCTCCTCGACGCGCCCGAACCATGGGCTGACGATCTGGGACGCCTCCAGCAGTCAGCACACGCTCGGCGTCATGCTGGCCGCGGTGATCGTTTTCCTGCCGATCGTACTGGCCTATACGGCGTGGGTTTACCGGGTGCTGCGCGGTCGCATTACGCTCGAGGAGATCCGGCGTCACACCGGAATCTATTAGGTCTCAACATGTGGTATTTCAGCTGGATTCTCGGGCTCGGTCTGGCGCTCACCTTCGGGGTGCTGAACGCCATCTGGTACGAGGTGCGCGAGGGCGGCAAAGACATTCGTCCCGGGCCGTGATGCGGCTGCGCACGTGGTACTGATCGAAAGGAGAAAGGCGCACCGCGAGGGGCGCGTGTCGCTGTGCCTCAGGGCTGCCCGAGCGTCAGGAGCTCCTCGCAGAAGCCGCCATAGCCGCGCGCCCGGTCGATGAAATGGATCTCGAGGATCCAGTGGCGTGGGGCACCCTTGGCATCGGGTTCGCGGATGCGCAGCTCGTTGCCGTGGCGGATGGAAAAGGGCTTCAGCTCCCCGGGCGCGTGTTCGTGGGGGAAGTGCCCGATGAGATGTCCGGCGGTCGAGTTGCCGAACTCCCAGCCGGACTCAGCCGCCAGTGACGCGACGTAGTCGTAGAGCGCTCCGGCCGTGATGTCCGGGGTATCCAGGTACAGCCGCTTGCCCTTGCGGAATGCCGCAGTGATGTCCGCCACGAGCTGGTGTTTGCGTGCGTCGTTGCCGAGCACGTAGGTACGTCCGTAGTCGGCTTCCCAGCTGTTGAAAACCGGGCCGAAATCCAGATATACGACATCATCGGCAGCGATGACGCGCTCGGGTGGATCCGCGTAATAGCTGAGCAGCGTGTTCGGCCCGCAGCGTACGACGCGCTTGTGCCAGTGACGGCGCACGCCGTAGCGGCGGTTCGCGAGCTCATGGATTTCCTGGCTGAGCTCACTCTCTCGCACACCCGGCCGGATCATCCCGCTGCTGAGGATTTCGTCGAACAGCTGCTCAGCCTGCCGCTGAGCGCCGAGAAGGGCTTCCGCGACCGGCACGGAGGCACGGCTAGTCTTGGCGGGCAAGGTCTGGTTCCTCATTTTCGTGGCCCGGCATACTCGCCCAGTGCTGCAATTGCAGCGGCCGCGGCACGGTCTTCTTCCGTAGTAGGGCTGTTGCCGGGCGGCTTCGCGGCCGACTATATCGATACTATGATTTCCGCCCAAGTGAAACCGCAATTCAAGGACTTACCATGAGCGAGCTGAGACAGCATTCCTCCACCGTCAGGCTGCCCGCAGGCGCTGCGGCTGTGCTCGCCGCGCTCGCCGTGGCAACCCTGATGGCTTTTGGCACCTCCGGCGCCGCAGAGCCGGCGGTGGTCATCCCGCCTCCGGCGGAGGACAGTCCCAAGGCCGCCGGACCCACGCAGACCGTAGTGCTGGCAGGGGGCTGCTTCTGGGGAGTGCAGGGGGTGTTTGAGCACCTGACGGGCGTGAAGCGTGTGCTGGCCGGCTACGCCGGCGGCGATCGCACCTCGGCCCGCTACGAGATCGTGGGGGCCGGTGGCACCGGGCACGCGGAGTCGGTGCAGATTACCTACGACCCTCAGCAGGTGACCTATGGTCAGATCCTGCAGGTGTTTTTCTCAGTCGCGCACGACCCGACGGAGCTGAACCGGCAGGGCCCGGACATGGGCTCGCAGTACCGTTCCTCCATCTTCTATGCCAACGACGCGCAGCAGAAGATTGCGCAGGCCTATATCGAGCAGCTGAACAATGCCGGCGTATACCGCGCGCCCATCGTGACCCGTGTGGATCCGCTGAAGGGCTTCTACGCGGCCGAGGGGTATCACCAGGACTTCCTGCTGCGCAATCCCAACAACGGTTATATCGTGGTCAACGATCTGCCGAAGATCGAGAATTTCCGCAAGGTACTGCCGTCTCTCTATGCGGCGAGCCCCGCGAAGCTCGGCCCGGGTGCCTGGTAAGCGCCGCGCGCATCGCACGCCATGCTACTCGCCGTCCTCGCATTCCTCGGCGGCGCGCTGACCATCATCAGCCCCTGTATCCTGCCGGTGCTGCCCTTCGTGTTCGCGCGCCAGGACCGCTCGTTCCTGCGCGGCACGCTGCCGCTCCTGGCGGGTATGGCCGTGACGTTTGCACTGATTGCGACGCTCGCCGCCGTCGGCGGTGCATGGGCGGTGCGGGTCAACTCCCTCGGGCGGCTGGCGGCTCTTGTGCTGCTGGCGGTGTTCGGGGTGGCGCTGCTCTCGAAGGCGTTCGCCGACTGGATCGCGCGCCCGTTCGTCGCGCTCGGCAACCGGCTCATCGAGCGGCAGGGGGCGAGCGACAGCGTGCTGCCCTCGGCGCTGCTCGGGGTGGCGACCGGGTTCCTGTGGGCGCCGTGCGCCGGCCCGATCCTGGGACTGATCCTGACGGGTGCGGCCATCAGCGGCCCCAGCGCGCGCACGAGCCTCCTGCTGCTGGCCTACGCGCTCGGCGCCATCAGCTCCCTCGCCCTTGCGACGCTCGCCGGCGCGCGCGTCTTTCGAGCCTTTAAGTCCTCGCTCCAGGCGACCGACTGGGTACGCCGCGGCCTCGGGGTTGCGGTGCTCGCGGGGGTGTGCGCCATCGCCCTCGGCTGGGACACCGGTCTGCTGACGCGGCTGTCCTTCGCCAGCACTAACCATGTGGAACAATCCCTGATCGAGGCGCTGCGCGGCGCTGGCGCCACGCCGGCTCAGGGCGCAGCACCAGCGGTCCTCGGCAAGGACGCGCCGCCGGCCAGCCGCCCGCCCGCCACGGCGCCGCCGGTGGAGGGTGAGCTGCCGCCGCTTGCTGGCGCCACCGCGTGGCTCAATTCCGCGCCGCTTACCGCGCAGCAGCTGCGCGGTAAGGTCGTGCTCATCGACTTCTGGACCTACTCCTGTATCAATTGCCTGCGGACGCTGCCCTACCTGAAGGCCTGGGACGAACGCTACAAGGACTACGGCCTCGTCATCATCGGCGTGCACGCGCCTGAGTTCGCCTTCGAGAAGGATGAGGCCAATGTGCGCCGCGCCGTCGCGGACCTGGGCATCCGCTATCCGGTTGCCATCGACAACGACTACGCGATCTGGCGGGCCTTCGACAACCAGTACTGGCCCGCGCATTACTTCATCGATGCGCGCGGCCGCATCCGCGGCCATCACTTCGGCGAGGGCGGCTACCAGGAATCCGAAGAACTGATCCGCGAACTGCTCTCCGAGGCCGGCGCCATGAATCTGCCCGCGCTCGCCGGCGCGCTTAAAGCCCAGGGGGTCGAAGTGGCCCCGGACATGCCCGACGTCGCCTCACCGGAAACCTACGTAGGCTACGAGCGCGCCACCAACTTCGTCTCGCCCGTGGCGCTGCGCCAGGACCGGGCCACCGAGTATCGGGTAGCGGCAACCCTCGCGCTCAACCAGTGGTCGCTCGGCGGCCGCTGGACGGTGACCCCGGAGTTCGCCCAGGCCGATGCCAGCGGTGGCCAGATCCTGTTTCGCTTCCACGCGCGCGACCTGCATCTGGTGCTCGGGCCGTCGGCGGACGGGCGCCCGGTGCGCTTCCGGGTGCTGATCGACGGTCATGAACCCGGCCAGGATCACGGCGCGGATGTTGATGAGCACGGCCAGGGGAGCGTCGGCGAGCAGCGCCTCTACCAGCTCCTGCGCCAGTCCGGCAGCATCGGCGACCACACCTTCAGCATCCAGTTCCTGGATGCCGGCGTGCGCGCCTATTCCTTCACGTTTGGTTAGAGCGAGGCAGCAGGCATGGAAGACAACGAGGACTTCAGGGTGCAAAGCGCGGCCACGGGGCCGCTGTCGCGGCGCAGGTTCATCGTGGGCTCACTCGTGACTCTCGGGGTTGCAGGCGCGGGCAGCCGCATGCTCGCAGCGCCGGGCGCGCAGGCTGCGCAGGGTGCGGAGAGCGTCACCCTGGAAAACTTCTCCGCCGCGGGCGCGAGCCTCGGGCGGATGCAGGTCGAGCGCGTGGTGAAGACCGACGAGGAGTGGCGTGCACTACTCTCGCCGGCGGCGTTCCAGGTCACCCGCCACGAGGGCACCGAGCCTGCTTTCTCGGGGGAATACGACCACTTCTACAAGGACGGTCTGTATCGCTGTATCTGCTGCGACACGGCGCTGTTTGACTCGCACACCAAGTTTGATTCCGGCACCGGCTGGCCGAGCTTCTGGCGCTCGATTTCCCATGCCAACGTGGCCGAGGGGTCCGACCACAGCCTCGGCATGGTGCGCGTCGCGGTCTCCTGTCACCGCTGCGATGCCCACCTCGGGCACGTCTTCGATGATGGGCCGCGGCCGACGGGGCTGCGCTACTGCATGAACTCGGTGGCTCTGAAATTCGTGCCGCGCGCCTGAAGGCGCGGCAGTTGAGCGGCGAGCACCGATCAGGCTACGCTCGCGGCCGGCGCGCGGCCCAGGCGCGGACGAGCGGATCCTCCCACCTTACCGAAGCACCCGTGCCGTGATCGTTCGCTATCTGGAATACATCGTCGCCCTGGCCCGCGAGCAGCATTTCGCGCGCGCAGCCCAGGCCTGTCACGTGACGCAGCCCACCCTGTCGGCCGGCATCAAGCAGCTGGAAGACAGCCTCGGGGTGCTGATCGTGGAACGCCGCCAGCGCTTTGCCGGCTTCACGCCCGAGGGTGAGCGGGTGCTCGCGTGGGCGCAGCGTATTCTGGCCGACTACCGCGGCCTCGAGCAGGAACTGGGGGAGCTGCGTGAGGGGCTGGTCGGGCAGCTGCGCATCGGGGGCATCCCCGTGGGGCTGCCGGCGCTTGGCCTCCTGAGCGCAGCATTCGCCGAGCGCCATCCGCGCGCACGGCTGCAGATCATTTCCCAGACCTCTGCCGAGATCCAGCGCGGGCTGGACGAATTCGCCATCGACGTCGGCGTAACCTACCTCGACAACGACCCGCTGGTGCGGGTGCGCACGACGCCCCTCTACCAGGAGCGCTACGTGCTGGTGACGCACGCCGACAGCGAGCTGGCCGCGGGCGCTTCAGCCACCTGGGCCCAGGCGGCGCGTCTGCCACTGTGCCTGCTCATCCCCTCGATGCAGAACCGACGCATCCTCGATGACTACTTCCTCGCCGCAGGCGCGGCGGTGGAGGCCAGGATCGAGACCAACTCGCTGGTCACGCTCTGGTCACACATACGGTTCGGGAAATGGTCGACGGTAGTGCCGCACACGTTCCTCTTGCTGCTCGGGCCACGCGCAGGCCTCATCGCCCTGCCGCTGCACGAGCCCAGCGGCGCGCACTCGGTGGGGCTCGTGGCTTCCTCGCGCGACCCCCTCACCCCCATGACCCGGGCGCTGCTCGCCATTGCCGCGGAACGCGATCTGGCCGCCGAGATCGAACGTGACATCGCCCGGGAGTGGCCGGCGCGGCCCTAGGAGCCTTTGGGCCCGAGGGGCGCCGTAGCGAGGCCCATGGAAGCGCTCGAAGTGTCGGGCACCGCGACGCCCATGAGAAGGAACCCAAATCGCAGGATCGGCGCATGAGTGCTCGAGCGCAGGCTGATCTGTTTCATGCCTTGCAGGGACAACTCACAACCGCGTGAAACAGGATGAGCTGGCGGCCGCGATTCAAACTTCTGCGACGCCTCGTCGGTCTTCGTTCATGGCGCGGGCATCCCTCGGCGTGGCCTCAGCTCAGGGGGCGGCCGGCGCGCAGCCAGGTAGTGTGTGATCAGCGGTTCCCCGTGCACCAGCCGGCGCAGACGCGTCTCGACGAGCTCATCGGCCTTGGTGACGCGCTGGTGCTGGCGCAGATGCTCGAGCCAGGAATCCACGAAGAAGATCTCGACCAGCCGCTCCGGGTGCGCGGTGTCCTCGAAGATGTCCCAGTCATAGGCACCATCGCGCAGGCGCTCGCGCGCCACGGGCGCGAGGGCTGCGAGAAACTCCGTCCGGTTGGCGGCGCTCACCCGGTACTCCACGTTCACCATCACCGGCCCGGCATCATCCTGCGAGGCGTCGACCAGCACCGGGGCGGGCCAGTGCATCGAGGGGGTGAGGTCGGCCTGCGGACCGGTACCGAGTCGCCAGTGCCGCGTGAGGAGCATCGCCAGCACGGCGCCTGCGGCGGCCGCGCACTGCGCCGGCATCAGGCCCACGCGCGTGGCGAGATAACCCCACAAGAGGCTGCCGACACTCATGGTGCCGAAGAACACCGCCACGTAGGCGGCAAGTCCGCGGCCGCGCACCCACTCCGGTAGTGCCACCTGGGCTGAAACGTTGAGGGTTGCAAGCACCACGATCCATGACACCCCGGCGATCAGGCAGGCCAGCATCGCGACGGCGGCGGTGTGCGCAAGACCGAACAGCAGGAGCGCCAGCGCCGTCCCAGCTTCGCCGCACAGGATCACAGTGTCGGCGCTGGAGCGCGCCTTGAGCCTTGGCAGCACGAACGCACCGGCCACCGCGCCCGCGCCGATGGCCCCGAGCAGCACGCCGTAAAGCGTGGGTCCACCGCCGAGCTGGGTGCGCGCAAGGAGCGGCAGCAGCGCCCAGTAGGCGCTCGCGAACAGGAAGAACCCGACGGCGCGCGCGAGCGTCGCCTTGAGCGCGCGGTTGTTGCGGGCGTAACGCCAGCCGGCGCGGATGGCGCCGGTCAGATGTTCCGGCGGCAGCGCGTGCGCGGGGCGCGCCGGTTCGCGCCACCACAGGATGACGGCGATCACGCCGAGGTTGCTGAAGGCGTCGACCCAGAAGGGCGCGGCGATGCCGAGGCCGAGGATCACGACGCCCGCCAGCGCCGGGCCGAGCACGCGGCTGATGTTCACCCCGACGCTGTTGGTGGCGATGGCGGAGGTGAGGGCGACCGGTGGCACCAGCTGCGGCACGATCGCCTGCCAGGCGGGGGTCTCGATAGCCCCGAGTGCTGCGATCAGGAACACGAATACCAGGAGCACGAGCGGGCTCGCCAGGTGCAGCATCACGAGCACCGCAAACAGCGCCGAGAAGACCGTCGTGAGTATCTCGAGCGTCAGGATCAGGCGACGCCGGTCGACCATGTCGGCGAGTGCGCCGGCCGGCAGCGCGAACAGGAACAGTGGCAGGCTGTTGGCGACCTGCACCAGGGCCACGATGAGCGGGCTCGGACTCAAGCCGGTCATCAGCCACGCCGCGGCAGCGTCGTAAAGCCAGCCGCCGATGTTGGAGACCACGGTGGCGACCCACAGGTAGCGGAACAGCGGGTAGCGCAGCGCACTCCAGGGTCCGGCTGGGGGTGCGCTCGAGGTCTTTGGCTCGTCTGCCGGGTTCATGTGCCGGGCATGTTAGCCCGATGGCAGCACGTCGACAGCGCCGCAGCGGCGCGTGAAAGCGAGGTGCGAGGGGCCTATGCTTGCCGCTGACTTACGGCGCCGGTGGCTGAAAGGCGGAGGCAATGGTGGCGGAGACGGCGTGGCCGGAGCTTTTGTACCCCCGGTGGCGCGACACCCTCATGACGCTGCAGCTGTGGACACAGATCGTCGGCAAGGTGCGCCTGTCGCTGTCGCCGTGGGTCAACCACAGCTGGCAGGTGCCGCTCTACGTCACGGCGCGGGGTCTGGGCACGTCACCGATGACGGCGGGCGCTGAGGTCGTGGAGCTGGAGTTCGATTTCCTCGCCCAGCAGCTGCACCTGCACACGAGTGCCGGCGGGGTACGCTCCCTGGCGCTGCAGCCGCGCAGCGTGGCCGACTTCCACGAGCAGCTGATGCAGCGCCTGCGCGAGCTCGGTATCGAGGTCGCCATCAACGGGCGGCCTTCCGAGCTCGCCGCTGCCATCCCCTTCGCGCAGGACCACACGCACGCGAGCTACGACGGCGCGGCCGCGTGGCGCTTCTGGCGGGCGCTGCTGCAGGCGGATCGGCTGCTGAAGCTCTTTCGCACGGGCTTCATCGGCAAGGTCAGCCCGGTGCACTTCTTCTGGGGCAGCTTCGACCTGGCCGTCACGCGCTTCTCCGGGCGACGTGCGCCGCCGCACCCGGGCGGGGTGCCGGGATTACCGGACGCGGTGGTGCTGGAGGCCTATTCCCACGAAGTCAGCAGCGCCGGCTTCTGGCCGGGTAATGATGCGTTTCCGGAGGCTGCCTTCTATTCCTACGCCTACCCGGAGCCACCCGGGTACCGCGCGCGCGCGCTGCCCTCCGGCGCCCGCTATGAGGCGACGCTCGGGGAGTACGTGCTGCCCTACGCACGCGTGCGCGCGGCGGTGGATCCCGATCAGCTGGTGCTCGATTTTCTCGCCGCGACGTACGCGGCAGCTGCGGATGCGGCCAGCTGGGACCGCGCGGCACTCGAGTGCCCGCGCGGGATACCGGGGCGGGTGCGTGCCGTTTTCTGAGACCGGCCTGATGCGCGCTCAGGCCATGCCCGCCGCTTAGGCGGTGTAGGCGTCGATCAGGGCGCGCGTCGCCGGCGCTGCGTTCTGCGCCGGGCCGTGCTGGCTGTGGAAGGTGAGCTGCGTGAGGTAGCTGCCCTCGAACAGCAGCAGCAGGGCATCCCCGAGCGCCCCGGGATCGCGCGCATGCATGTCGCGTGCGAGCTGGCGGAAACGCCGCCGCAGCTCCTGTTTGTACTCCTCGATCACGCGCAGCGCCGGATGATCCTTGGTATCGATCTCCACCGCCGCGTTCGCCAGCGCACAGCCGCGCGAATCACTGTCACTGGTGCAGGAGCGAACTGCGTGCGCATCGAACAGTGCCTCGACCTGGGCGCGCGCGTTGCCGGCATGCGGCGCCACCAGCGCGTCCCACCACTGCCAGCCCTCGCGTACTTCCTCGCGCAGGTACTGCGCCACCAGCTCATCCTTGGACGCAAAGCTGCGGTAGAAGCTCATCTTGTTGGTGCCGGCCGCGCTCGCGATGGCATCCACGCCCACCGCGCGGATGCCATGGCGGTAGAAGAGGTCGCAGGCCGTCTTGAAGATGCGGTCGCGCACCCGCGGCTTGGCCGCCTCGCACTCGACGGGCTTGGGCGCGCTGCTCTTGGCGTTCACTGGAATACCCCCTCTTGACATGTGACTGACCGGTAACTAACATCCTACCACGTTAGTTACTGACCGGTAACAGCCTAAGCATCTTCGTGTTACCGCCCGGTGTCAAGGCGGCCCCTGGAAAGGGGGCCGGGACGCCGGGTAGAACCGCCAATTCAAGGGAGAAGTCCGTGAACAGCAATCATCTGCGCCCGATCCGCTTTATCAAGGCGGCCCTGTACTTAAGCCCGGTCCTGGCCGGGGCGATCCTGATGGCCCTGCACGGCCGCAGCGAAGCGAAGCTGCCGGCACCCGAAGCCGCCCCGCCCGAGGTGACGGTTGCGGAGGTCATCCACAGGCCCCTGCGCGAATGGCAGGAGTTCAGTGGCCGCCTGCAGGCGGTCGACACCGTGGAAGTGCGTCCGCGGGTCAGCGGTTTCGTCAACAAGGTCACCTTCACCGACGGTGCGCGCGTCAGGAAGGGTGACCTGCTGTTCCAGATCGACCCGCGGCCCTTCCAGGATGAAGTCGACCGTCTGGCCGCGGAACGCACCCGCGCGGCCGCCGACCACGAGCTGGCGCGCGCCAACCACGCGCGCGCGGAAGGGCTGATCGGCGCACACGCCATCTCGCGCGAAGAATACGAGCGCCTCGCGGCCGCCGAGATCTCGGCGCAGGGGGCCCTGGATTCCGTCAGCAGCTCACTGGCTGCGGCGCGCCTGAACCGCGAGTTCACCGAGGTGCGTGCGCCGATCGATGGCCACGTGTCGCGTGCGCTGATCACAGCCGGCAACCTCGTGACGAGTGCGAGCGTCCTGACGACGGTGGTGTCGGACGATCCGGTGTACGCCTATTTCGATGCCGATGAGTCGACCTATCTGCGTTACCGGCAGCTGAACAGCGCCCCGGCAGCCGACGGCAGCCGCGAGACAGGAGCGGCCGGGGTCTACATGGGACTGGTGGACGAGGAGGGCTACCCGCACGCGGGCAAGCTCAACTTCGTCGACAACCGCGTCGATCCGAGCACCGGCACCATCCGCGCCCGCGCGGTATTCGAGAACCCGGACGGGCGCTTCACGCCGGGGCTGTTCGCCCGTATCCGCCTCGTCGGCGGTACCGAGTCTGAGACGGTGCTCGTGGACGAGCGTGCCATCGGCACGGATCTCGGCCGCAGCTACGTGCTCATCCTCACCCCGGACAACCGCGTCGAGCAGCGCTTCATCGAGCTCGGTCCCGATGTTGACGGGTTGCGCGTCATCCGCAGCGGGCTCAGCGGCGGTGACACCGTGGTCGTCAACGGCCTGCAGCGCGTGCGTCCGGGAGCGGCGGTCGCCGCCGCACACGTGCCGATGAACGCCGACCGGGTCGGGCTGCATCAGATCGATGCGCCGCGCGTCCCGGCCGTGACGCCTGCGCCGGCGGCTCCCAAATCCCCCGCCGCGGCCGTCGTGGCGCGCGCCGGCTGAACACCTGAAACGAGTGCGGTCATGAAACTCTCCCAGTTCTTCATCTCGCGCCCGATCTTTGCCGGCGTGCTTTCGGCACTGATCTTTCTTGCCGGCCTCCTGGCGCTGCCGACGCTGCCGATCACCGAGTACCCGCAGGTGGTGCCGCCGACGGTGGTCGTGCACGGGCTGTATCCCGGCGCCAACCCGAAGGTAATCGCCGAGACCGTGGCAAGCCCGCTCGAGCAGTCCATCAACGGCGTCGAGGGCATGCTCTATCAGTTCTCGCAGGCGACCGCCGATGGCGCCATGACGCTCACGGTGACCTTCGCGCTCGGTACCGACATCGACAAGGCCCAGGTGCAGGTGCAGAACCGCGTGGCCCAGGCGCTCCCCAAACTCCCGGACGTGGTGCAGCGACTCGGGGTGACGACCGAGAAGGCATCGCCTGAGCTGACCATGGTCGTGCACATGGTGTCGCCCGACAACCGCTACGACACCCTGTATCTGGCCAACTACGCGATCCTGCGCGTGAAGGACGAACTCGCACGCCTGCCCGGCGTCGGGGATGCCAAGGTATTCGGCGCCGGCAACTACTCCATGCGCATCTGGCTCGACCCCGAGAAGGTCGCCAGCCGCGGCCTGACGGCGACGGACGTAGTGCGGGCGCTGCGCGAGCAGAACGTGCAGGTGGCCGCAGGTCAGCTCGGGGCCCCGGCCGCCATCGGCTCCGCGGGTAACGGCGCGGGCACGCCGAGCTTTCAGCTGGCGATCAACACCAAGGGACGCCTGAGCAGCGCCGAGGACTTCGCCGACATCATCATCAAGACCGGGGAGGCCGGCCAGGTGACGCGGCTGAAGGACGTGGCACGGATCGAGCTCGGCTCGGATTCCTACGCGCTGCGGGCGCTGCTCGACAACAAGCCCGCGGCCGCCATCCCGATTTTCCAGCGCCCGGGGAGCAATGCGATCGAGGTCTCCAAGAGCGTGCGCGCCAAGATGGAGGAGCTCAAGCGCGACTTCCCGCCGGGCGTCGACTACCACATCGTCTACGATCCGACCGTGTTCGTGCGCGGCTCGATCGAGGCGGTGGTGCATACGCTCCTCGAGGCGACGCTGCTGGTCGTGATCGTGGTGATCCTGTTCCTGCAGACCTGGCGCGCCTCGATCATCCCGCTGATCGCGGTGCCGGTGTCGCTGATCGGCACCTTCGCGGTCATGAAGCTGTTCGGCTTCTCGCTCAACGCGCTGTCGCTCTTTGGCCTGGTACTGGCGATCGGCATCGTCGTCGACGATGCGATCGTTGTGGTGGAGAACGTCGAGCGCAACATCGCCCGTGGTCTGTCACCGGTTGCGGCCACGCGGCAGGCGATGCGCGAGGTCACCGGGCCGATCGTCGCCACCGCTCTCGTGCTGTGTGCGGTGTTCGTGCCCACGGCTTTCATCAGCGGGCTCACCGGTGAGTTCTACAAGCAGTTCGCCCTCACCATCGCCATCAGCACCGTGATCTCGGCGTTCAACTCGCTGACCCTGTCGCCGGCGCTCTCGGCGCTGCTGCTCAAGGCACACGATGCGCCGCCGGACCGCTTCACGCGCGTCCTCAACCGGGCGTTCGGCTGGCTGTTCCGCCCCTTCAATCGCTTGTTCGCGCGCGCCTCGCACGGTTACGTGCGTGGTGTGGGTCGTGTGCTGCGCATGGGGGGCGTGGTGCTCGCAATCTACGCGGGCCTCATCGGGCTTACCTATCTGGGCTTCGAGCGCACGCCCACCGGCTTCGTGCCGCAGCAGGACAAGCAGTACCTCGTGGCGTTCGCGCAGCTGCCGCCGGCGGCGACCCTCGATCGTACCGAGGCGGTGATCCGGCGCATGGGCGGCATCGCCCTCAAGCAGCCAGGCGTGGAGAGCGCGGTGGCGTTCCCCGGCCTCAACATCAACGGCCTCACCAATTCGCCAAGCTCCGGCATCGTGTTCGTCACGCTCAAGCCCTTCGGGGAGCGCACGGCGCAGGCGCAGTCCGCGGCGGCGATCGCGCAGACTCTCAACGGCGCTTACGGCAAGATCCAGGACGCCTTCATCGCCGTCTTTCCGCCGCCGCCGGTGCAGGGGCTCGGCACCATCGGCGGCTTCCGCCTGCAGGTGGAGGACCGCGGCAGCCTCGGCTTCGAGGAACTCGCGCGCCAGACCGACAACCTCATCGCCAAGAGTCACAAGTCGCCTGAGCTCGCCGGGCTCTTCACGAGCTACCAGGTGAACGTGCCGCAGGTGGATGCGCAGGTGGACCGCGAGAAGGCCAAGTCCCAGGGCGTGGCGCTGCAAGACCTGTTCGACACCATGCAGATCTACCTGGGCTCCCTTTACGTGAACGACTTCAACCTCTTCGGGCGCACCTACCAGGTGAATGCCCAGGCCGAGCCGCGCTTTCGCCTGCACGCGGAAGACATTGCGCGACTGAAGACCCGCAATGCCGCCGGCGACATGATTCCGCTCGGCTCCTTCGTCACGGTAAGGCCGTCCTCGGGGCCGGACCGCGTCATGCACTACAACGGCTATCCGACCGCGGAGATCAACGGCGGGCCAGCACCGGGCTACAGCACCGGCCAGGCGCAGGCGGCCATGGAGGCCCTGGCACGCCGCGAACTGCCCAACGGCATGGGCTTCGAGTGGACCGAGCTTACCTACCAGCAGATCCTGGCGGGCAATACCGCGATCATCGTCTTCCCGCTGGTGGTGCTGCTGGTATTCCTGGTGCTCGCGGCCCAGTACGAGAGCCTGCGTCTGCCGCTCGCGGTGATCCTCATCATGCCGATGGTGCTGTTCTCGGCCATCACCGGAGTGCAGCTGGCCGGCAGCGACAACAACATCTTCACGCAGATCGGCCTCATCGTGCTCGTGGGTCTGGCCGGCAAGAACGCGATCCTGATCGTCGAATTCGCGCGCGACCGCGAGGCGCACGGGGAGCGCACCCTGCGCGCCGTGCTCGATGCGGCGCGCCTGCGCCTGCGGCCGATCCTCATGACCTCGCTCGCCTTCATCATGGGTGTCGTGCCGCTGGTGCTCTCGCGCGGCGCCGGGGCCGAGATGCGCCACGCCATGGGCGTGGCCGTGTTCTCAGGCATGCTCGGGGTCACCTTCTTCGGGCTGCTGCTGACGCCGCTCTTCTACCTCCTGGTGCGCCGCTTAGGGGTGCGGCGCGCGCCGGCAGCGGCGGCACTCGTGCCCGGGGCGCAGGGAGCCGCGGCGTGAAGTACCTGCAGGTCACGCGGCGTGCTCTCCCCGGCCTCGTCGCTGTGCTGCTCGGCGCCTGCGCCGTGGGACCCGACTACCGCGCGCCGCAGCCGGCGCCGGCGCTCATCGCCAATGCGCGGGCAGTGCAGTTTACGGCCGCGAGCCCGGAAGCCGCCTGGTGGCACGAGTTCGGTGACCCGGAGCTTGATGGACTGGTTACGCATGCCCTGGGCGCGAACCTCGACCTCGCGGCGGCGGCGGCGCGAGTGCACGCGGCACGGGCGGTCCTGGTCGAGAACCGCTTTGATCTCGCACCGCACGTGCCGTTGACCGCCGGCTACTCCAAGGCCGATCAGCAGCAGCCGGGCTTTGGCACCGGGCGCATCCCGGTCGAGAGTGACTCGCTCGGCTTCGACATGCAGTGGGAGCTCGACCTGTTCGGCCACGTACGCCGCTCGGTGGAGGCTGCGCAGGCACAGCTCGGCGCGGAGCAGGCGGACCTGCGGGGGGCGCAGGTGAGCGTCGCCGCCGAGGTGGCCCGCAACTACTTCGAGCTGCGCGGCACGCAGACGCGCCTGGACGTCGCGCGGCGCAATCTCTTGAGCGAGTCACAGACCGCGCAGCTGACGCGCATCCGTTACGAGGGGGGGCGGGTCACGGAACTGGACGTGGAGCGCGCGCGGGCGCGCCTGGCGGCCACCGAGGCCAGCATTCCGCCGTTGGAAGCGCAGGAAAAGCAGGCGATGTACCGCCTGGCCGTGCTGCTGGGGCTCAGGCCTGGCACTCTTGATGCGGAGCTCGCGCCGGCACCGATCCGCGCTTTCGCAACCGCGCTGCCGGTCGGGGACACCGCGGCCCTCCTGCAGCAGCGGCCGGACGTGCGCGCGGCGGAGCGGCGGCTGGCGCTGGCCTCGGCGCGGGTGGGGGTCGCGACCGCGGACCTGTTTCCGCGGGTGACCGTGAGCGGCTTTGTCGGCTTCCTGTCCGGCAACGTGGGGCATCTGTTCAGCCTCAGCGGCGGTGACGATGCGCGCGCCTGGGCTGTGACCCCAACGGTGAGCTGGGCGGCGCTCGACTATGGTTCGGTGCGCGCACGGCTACGCGGACGCCAGGCGGAGCTTGATGCCGCGAGCGCCGCCTATAGCCAGACGGTGCTGCTGGCACTCGAGGAAACGGAGAACGGTTTCGTCGGCTACGCCAAGGAGCAGGCGGCGCTTGCGAGCCTGACCGAGCAGGCGCGCGCCTCAGCGCACGCCTCCGAGATCGCAGAACTGCAGTATCGCGCCGGAGTCACGGACTTCCTGACGCTGCTCGATGCGCAGCGCACGCAGCTCGAGGCCGAGGATGCCGTGGTGCAATCGCAGACCCAGGTCAACGTGCGCGCGGTCGCAATCTACAAGGCCCTGGGGGGCGTCAGCCGGGGCGACGGCGGCGCGCGGCTCGCCGCGATGCATTGAAAACCGGCGACTGAGGTATGGTGAGGGCATGAAGTCCATGGGCCGACGGCCGGAAGGGGCGCGACTGGAGCGCATGCAGGCCTCGCCGCGCTTCGCGGACGGGGTGTTCCGCAACCTGCATCCGATCCTGCCGGGACTGCGCGATCCGAACGTCCCCATGCCGAGCATCGGGGAGTTCTTCTGCGGCGGCGTACGCCGGGTACCCAAGGCACCCCTGCCGGCGCTGAACCCGCTGGAAGTGTGGCGCCGCGCGCCGGGCAGCAAGCTGCGGGCCACCTGGCTCGGACATTCAACCGTCCTCATCGAGATCGACGGCTTGCGCGTGCTCACCGATCCGGTGTGGGGTCCGCGCGCCTCGCCCTCGCGCCTGGCAGGACCGAAGCGCTTCCAGCCGGTGCCGGTGCCGCTGCGTGCGCTGCCGCCCCTGGACCTCATCGTGATCTCGCACGATCACTACGATCACCTGGACTTCCCGACCATCCGCGAACTGCGCAAGAGCGAGGTGCCACTCGTGACCTCCCTCGGTGTCGGGGCGCATCTGGAAGCCTGGGGCATCGCGACGCAGCGGATCCACGAGCTCGACTGGTGGGAGTCCTACGCGCTGCGCGGCGGTGCGCTGACCGTGACGGCCGCGCCGTCGCAGCATTTCTCCGGGCGCCTGTTCAAGAGCCGCAACACCACGCTCTGGTCATCGCTCGTCATCCGCTCGCAGAACCATGCAGTGTTCTTCAGCGGCGATACCGGCCTTACGAACGAATATCAGCTGATCCGCGAGCGTCTCGGGCCCTTTGACCTCGTGATGCTCGAGGTCGGCGCGTTTCATCCTTCCTGGGGCGACATGCACCTCGGACCCGAGAACGCCCTGAAGGCGCACGCACTGCTCGGTGGCGGAGCCTTCCTGCCGATCCACTGGGGCACGTTCAGCCTCGCCATGCATGCCTGGGATCAGCCGGCGGAAGTGCTGCTCGAGCAGGGCGCGCAGGCCGGCGTGCCCCTGCTGATGCCGCGCCTGGGGGAGCCGGTGGAACCTGACCACGGGCGCCCGCCCGTCCCCTGGTGGCGTACGGTCGATGGCATCGAGCTGTCTGCTGCTCCCGTGCTCGCCGAGGTGCCGCGGCTGCCGCGTTCGGTCAGCTGGCCGCTCGACTAACGCACCCGCGGCTCCTGCACCAGCTCCTCGATTTCCTGCGGCGCGAGACCTTCGGCGCGCAGCGCCGCGGCGACCGCGAGCCGCTCATCCGCAGGGCGGTGCTGGCTCGCCTTGAACTTGCCGGTGAGCCGCGTCAGGGTGATCTCGAACGGGACGATGTGCTTCAGGTGCGTCTCGAGATACTCAGCCGGTGCATCGGAGACCGCCCAGGGTGCTGCGCGCGCGCCCTCCTGGTGCTCGGTCAGCTCGCGCACCTTGGTCAGGGCTTCCCGCGCACCGCTCAGGAAGCAGATCGCGCCCTCGGCGTGCACCACCGAGTAGTTCCAGGTCGGCACGACCTTGCCGTCCGCTTTCTTGGCCGGATACCACGAGGGGGTAATGTAGTGGACCGCGCCGCTGAAGATCACGAGCACCGGGCTCGCGGGCGCGAGCAGCTTCCAGAGCGGGTTGGCCTTGGCGACGTGGCCGGTAAGGACGCCGGCGCCGCCCGCGTGCGGGTGCCACAGCATCGGGATGTGGTTGGCGATGAGGCCCTGCGGGCCGGTAGCGACTAGCGCCCCGAGCGGATGCCGTGCGATAAAGGCGTGCAGGACTTCGGCGCGGTCCTCGCGAAATTGCTCGGGCATGTACATGCACTTGCTCCTCGCGCAGGGGTGCGCCGGTGCCGCCCTGACCAGTCGCAGGGCCGGAAAGCGCGAACCCTGTAACAAGTCGTCGCGCGCGTCAACGGTGGCGCGCGCGCTGCGCCACGCGGACAGCGGCCCGGGGGAGGGCTAAGGATGCTGAGCTACGTTTATGTCGGCACCAGCGATCTTACGCGTGCCACGCGCTTCTACGATGCGCTCCTCACACCCCTGGGGATGCAGCGCTGCGTGACCGGCGATGCGGCGTGGGACCGCATCTCGGCGGGCTGGGGCGTGTATGAGGACCACGGCCGGCGGGAGCTCGCTTTCTGGGTCGGCACACCTTTTGACGGGCGAGCGGCCAGCGCCGGCAACGGCAACATGGTGGCCTTCCGGGCGCACACCTGGGGCCAGGTGGACGCCGCCCATGCTGCGGCGCTTGCCCACGGGGGCGTGACCGAGGGTCCGCCCGGGCTGCGCCTGCAGTACGATCCGGACTTCTACGCCGCTTACATGCGCGACCCGGACGGCAATAAGCTCGCGGTCGTGTGCCGCGGCCACTTGAGTGCCACCGGCCCATGAGTTTAAGGTCGCTCCACCAATAACAAGATCCGCGGCGGTGCGACCGCCGCGGCCGAAACACCAGGCTCATGAATTCTTCTGCGAAGCGAGGTTTGCGCATGGCCAAGACACTCTTCACGGCAAGGGCACTGGTGCCGGCCGTGTTTCTCCTCCTCGGCGCCACGTTTGCACTCAACAGCACGGCCATCATTTCCGGGGGCACCCCGCAGCTGTCGAAGAAAGACAAGCCGGCCGACAAGGGGCCGAGTTCCTCCAAGAGCACCGCCTTCAGCGTGAGTTTCCCCGCCAGCCGCAGCGCCACGCCCCTCGACGGGCGCGTGATCCTGCTGCTCAGCACCGATTTCTCGCGCGAGCCGCGCTCGCACGTGGATCCGGATGACCCGCTCGTCAGCCCCTACATCTTCGGCGTCAACGTCGATGGACTCGCCGCCGGGCAGAGCGCGGTGCTGGATGAGGCCGCCTTCGGCTGGCCGGCACGCCATCTCTCGCAGCTGCCGGCGGGCGACTACTACGTGCAGGCGGTCCTCAACCGCTACGAGACCTACCACCTGGCGGACGGGCGGGTGCTCAAGCTCCCCCCGGACCAGGGCGAGGGGCAGCAGTGGGCCGAGAAGCCGGGCAATCTCTACTCGGTGCCGGTGCGCATGCACGTGGACCCCGCCCACCCGCTGCGCACCGCGGTGGTGCTGGATCAGCAGATCCCCGCTATCGCTGCCAAGAGCGACTCGGAGTACATCCGTCACATCCGCATCAAGAGTCAGCTGCTGTCGAAGTTCTGGGGCCGCGATGTGTACCTCGGTGCGCACGTCCTGGTGCCCAAGGACTTCGACAAGCACCCGGAGGCCCACTATCCGCTCATGATCTTCCACGGCCACTACCCGGATGACATCTCCGGCTTCCGTACCGCCCCGCCCGATCCGGACCTCAAGCCCGACTACTCGCGCCGCTTCCACCTGGCCGGCTACAACCGCATCCAGCAACAGGAGGCCTATGCCTTCTTCCAGAAGTGGACCGCGCCTGACTTCCCGCGCTTCCTGGTGGTGGAGATCGAGCACGCCAATCCCTACTACGACGACAGCTACGCGGTGAACTCGGCGAACCTCGGGCCCTACGGGGATGCCATCAACAAGGAGCTGGTGCCCGAGATCGAGCGGCGTTTCCGCGGCATTGGCGAAGGCTGGGCGCGGTTCACTTACGGCGGATCCACCGGTGGTTGGGAGGCGTTGGCCACCCAGGTGTTCTATCCCGACATGTACAACGGCGCCTTTGCCGCCTGCCCGGACCCGATCGACTTCCGCGCCTACACGATCATCAACATCTACGAGGACCCGAACGCCTACGCCCTCAAGGGCGAGGCGGTCAGCGTCGAACGCCCCTCGATGCGCAACTACCTGGGCGAGGTGTTTGCCACGCAGCGCGACGCCAACTATATGGAGCTCGCCCAGGGCGACCGTGGCCGCTCCGGGGGTCAGTACGACATTTGGGCGGCGGTGTTCGGGCCGGCGGGCAAGGATGGTTACCCGGCGCCCCTGATCGACAAGTTGAGCGGCGACATCGACAAGAACATCGCCACCTACTGGCGCGAGCACTACGACCTCTCGCACATCATCGAGCGCGACTGGGCAGCGCTCGCCCCGAAGCTCAAGGGCAAGATCCACATCTACGTCGGCACCGGCGATTCCTTCTACCTGACCGACTCGGTGTACTTCGCGCAGGAACGCCTGGAATCCCTGCAGCCGCCCTATGAGGGCTCGGTCGCCTACGGTGACCGCGCCGAACACTGCTGGAACGGCGATCCCAAAGTCTCCAACGCCTACTCACGCCTGCACTACAACACGCAGTACCTGCCGGTCATCCTCAAGCGCATCGCGGCCACGGCGCCGGCGGGTGCGGACCTGAAGAGCTGGCGTTACTGAAGGTGCGCGGGCTGGGCGGGGCGACATGAATGCAGCGCATGCCGCGGGCGGCGCGCCGCGCGTGCTGACGGGCGGGTGCCTGTGCGGGGCACTGCGCTACGAGGCGCGCGGTGAGCCGCTGTACGCCGGGCACTGCTACTGCGGCGACTGCCGCAAGGCCTCAGGCTCGGGCTTCGTGCCCTACATGGGCTTTGCGCGTGAGGCAATAAGCTTCACAGGGGCAAGCCGTGCGTTCGCGGTGCGCGCCGCGAACGGCAACCAGGCGGTCCGCAACTTCTGCCCGGTGTGCGGCGCGCTGGTGTTCGGTGGCCCGCGCGACAGCGCTGACACCTTTACCCTCTACGCCGGCTCCCTCGATGATCCGTCCCGCTTCGAGCCGACGGCGGCGATCTTCACCCGCGCGCGCCCGGCGTGGGCCGTGCTGCCGGGGCACCTGAAGGCGTACGCTGCGCTGCCCCCGTGAGCTTCACGCCGCGAAGCATGCGCTGCGGATGTCGCGATACCAGCTTTGCGCTTCCTGCGCCTGCGCGGCGCTCGCCGCGTGCGCCGGCCCGTTGTCCGCGACCGTCAGGTTCTGCCGCAACTCCTCATCCACCAGGCTGAAGTCGCCGCGGATGGCAAGGGCCGAGGTGGCGCTCACGTGGCTGTAGCACACGCTTGCCAGCTGCGGCGCCGGCGGCGCGGCGCCCGCAAGCGACGCCACGATCGCCGCGGCACACTGGCGTGCCTGCGCGCGCGCCGCGGAAGCTGACTTCGGCATCTCCCCTGCGATGCAGGCATCGCCGATCACGTGCACGTCCGGCAGCAGTTGCGACTCGAAGGTCGCAGGCTTTACCGGGCACCAGCCGTGGCCGGAGGACAGGCCGCTCGTCATTGCCAGCGCCGCCGGGGCCTGGGGAGGGATGACACAGGCGAGTGCCACGCGGTGGCTGCCACTTGCGCTGTAGAGCGTGCGGGTGCGCGCATCGACGCGAGCGATTACCCCGCCCTCTGCCGGGGGCAGCCACTCGATCATGCCCGGATACAGCTCTTTCCAGGCGTCGCTGAACACGTCCTGGCGCGGAAAGTGGTTGTTCGAATCGAAGATGAGGATCTTGCAGCCGCGGCGGCGACGCCTGAGGTACTGCGCCACGAGGCTCGCGCGCTCGTAGGGGGCCGGCGGACAGCGCATCAGACCTGCGGGGACGCAGATGCCCACCGTGCTGCCATCCGGGACGGCCTGCAGCAGCCGCCCGAGGCGCTGCGCCTGCTCAGCGCTGTCCCAGGCATGCGGCATGTCCCAGGCGGCCTGCGCGTCGTAGCCCTCGGGTATCCCTGGCAGGAGGCGGATCCCGGGCGCCACCACCAGGCGGTCATAGGCGATGCGCGCGCCATCCGCCAGCTGCACGCGGCGTGCCGCGGCCTCGATCCGCAGTACCGGTGCGCGCGCGTATTCGATACCGGCAGCCTCAAGTCCTGCGCGCCCGAGCGCGAGCGAGCCGAAGCTGCGCAGGCCGACGAGCGCCTCGTTGCTCATCGGGCAGGTGAAGTAGTGCGGCTGCGGGTCGAACAACAGCACCCGCAGCGCGGGATTCAGGCGCCGCAGCTCAAGTGCGCAGCAGCTGCCGGCAAAGCCGCCGCCGGCGATGACGATGCGCGCCCGCGCCGGTGCCGCGCGCGCCCGCGTAGCGCTGAGGGCGAGGGCGAACGCTGCGCCCTGCACGAACGCGCGCCGGCGCATTACTCCCACTCGAGCTCCTGGTAGGCGCGGGCGATGTTGCGCGGGTGGCTCTCATCGAAGAGCAGCCACCCGGTGCGGCCGGGAAAGTCGCCGGCCCGCAGCGCCTCCTGCAGCGACACCCCGCGGGCGATCTCCCCGCGCACCACCTCGAGCAGCGTCTGCAGGTAGCGCCGCTCGGGCTCGAGTGCCGACGGGAGGTCATCACCGGGTGGGCCGTGCCCGGGGACCACGTGGCGGGCGGGCAGGCGCGCGAGCGCTTCGAGCGTTGCGAGCCAGCCCTTGAGGCTGCCGTCAAGGACCGGCGTGCGCTCAACGAAGAGCAGGTCCCCCGTCCACAGGGTCCCGGTGCGCGAGTCATACACACTCAGGTCGCAGTCGGTGTGCGCGCTCGGCCAGGCGCGCAAGGTGAGCTGCCGCCCGCCGAGGTCCAGTTCCACGTCGCCGCCAATAGCGACCGCGCGGGTGGGCCCGAGCAGTTCGGCGGCGCTGGCCGGCGGCTCGAGGTCGGCGGCGTAGTTCTTCAGGAAGAAGTCGCGGCTGCGTACGAGGGCGGCCGGCAGCTGTGCGTGGCCTACGAACTGCGGCCGTTCGTTGGCGAAGGCGTAGTTCCCGAGGAGGTGATCCACGTGTACGTGGGTATTGATGACGTAGCACACCGGTAGCTTCGTGCGTTGGCGGATGCTCTCGCGCAGCGCACGCCCGATGCGCACCGAGCCGCCGCTGTCGATGACGGCGACGCAGCGCTTGCCGATGATGAAACCGATGTTGGCGATGTCATCGTGGCCCGGGGCGTCGAGGGCGAGCGCGCGGCCCTGGTGCACGAACACCCCGGGAGCGAGCTCGCGCACGCTGAAGGTCTCAGCGCGTACGAGGACTGGCAGGCAGAGCGCCGCTGCGAGCGCAGCGGCCGCCACCCTGGCGGCGCTGCGAGTGAGAGGCGCGCGTAGCACCGGAAGCCCGTGCGGCTCAGCGCGTGCCGGCGCCCGGGGCGGCAGCGTTCCAGGTGGCCGTGAACAGCTGTTGTGAGGGGATGTCGGTGGCCTCGAGGACCAGCGGCGCCTGCAGCGGCTCGCGGCTCGCGATGCGCAGCGTCGGGTTCTCGCTCAAGGATATGCCGGTGTCGGCGTCTACCAGGATGTCGTTACCGGCGCGCAGGCGCAGGTGCGAAATGAAGTGTGGCGGGATCGGGTCGCCGCTCTTCGGATCGATCTGGAAGCCGGAGTTGTTCGGGTGGCGGATGCTGATCTGCAGCGCCTTGTCATCGCCTGAGGCCCGGAAGCGGATGTCACCGAGGATGCCGCCGGCGCTCGGGCTCGGCGGCGCCGAGCAGCCGCCGCTCGCATTCACCCAGGTGCTGCGCATTTCCAGCTGTCCGTCGGTGGTCTCCGCGATCGCGCGCACGGAGGTGAAGCGATCGATGCGCACGCGCAGGTCGATCTCCTCAACCGGCAGTCCCGCCTTCAGGTTCATCGTCGTGACGAGCGGAGAGGGATTGTTGTCGATGATGACGCGCAGCTGCCGCACCCTGCCTGCGAGTGCTGCGCCGAAATGCACTACCACCGGCGTGGCGGACGGGTCCGGAGTGCTAGCCGGCGCCTCTATGCTCATGACACTGTCGCCCGTCTCGCTGATGGGGCGCGTGCCGTAGAGGTTCGGCCGCATGGTCTGCCAAGCCCCGTTCGCCGGGGACTGCTCATCGGCAGCGAGGGGTGCGCTGAGTAAGAGCGCGCCGCCAGCGGCCAGGCCGGCGGCTGCTGCCCGCAGGGAAGAACTGACGCAGGCAAGGGTACCGGCAGGCATCGCGCTCAGCCTGTCTCGCGCAGCTTCGCCACCTGCGCAGGCGTGATGCTCGAGCCCTTGGCGCCGAAGCGCGCGGTGACGTAATTGGCCACGGCCGCGATCTCCGCGTCGCTGTAGGCTGCGCCGAACCCGGGCATGGCGGCGCTGCCGTCCACGCGCGGAGCATTCGAGCCGCTGAGGACCATCTGCGCGACGTTGGTCGCCGTCGGGTCGTTCACCGCGCGCGAGCCGGTGAGCGTGGCGCGCGCGCTGAGCGCGCTCACCCCGCTCCAGCCATGGCAGCTGGCGCAGGCACCCTCGAAGATCTGCTTGCCCAGGGGGTCCAGCCCCGCAGGCACCGCGGGCTCGTTCGAGGCGAGCGCTCCCTGCAGCGGCGGCAGCCCCGCAGAGGAGCGGGCGGGCACGCTGCGCAGGTAGGTAACGAGCGCGGCAATGTCCCCGGGAGCCAGGCGGCTGAGGCTCAGGTCGACCGCCTCGGCCATGGGACCGCCGGCGCTGCCGTGGCTGTGCGCGTGTCCGCTCGAGAGGTACTGGGCGAGGTCCGCATCACTCCACGCGCCGACCCCCGCGGTGGCATCGGGAGTGATGTTGTAGGCGCGCCAGCCGGCGGTGACCGCACCGGCGAACTTGCGGCGGTTGTCCAGCGCCTGCAGCAGGTTACGTGGCGTGTGGCACTCCCCGCAGTGCGCAAGCGCCTCTGCAAGGTAGGCGCCGCGGTTCCACTGCGCGCTGCGTTCGGTGCGCGGCCGGTAGCGCTCATCGGGGTTATAGAGCCGCGCCCAGATGCCCATCAGCCAGCGCTGGTTGAAAGGGAAGGCGAGGTCCCCCGGCGGGGCGCGGTTCTTCACCGCCGGCAGGCTCATGAGGTAGGCGCGGATGGCACTCACGTCCGCATCGCTGAGATAGGTGTAGGCGCCGTACGGGAATGCCGGGTAGAGGTGCACGCCATCCGGACGCACGCCCTGGTGCACGGCGCGCGCGAAGTCCGCTTCGCTCCAGGACCCGATGCCGGTATCGCGGTCGCCCGTGATGTTGGGCGAGTAGAGCGTGCCGAAGGGGGTCTTGAACGCGCGCCCGCCGGCGAATGCGGCGCTACCCGGGATGGTGTGGCAGGCCTCGCAGTCGGCAGCCTCGGTGAGGTAGCGGCCGCGGCTGACGAGGTCCGCCTGCGCGAGGGCTGCGGGCACGCCGGTGGGATCGGCTGCGGTGTAGGCGCTGGCAGCGACCGCAGGACCACCGGCGAAGGCGAGTGGCCCGGGCCCTACCAGGTGGCGCAGCGTCGCCGCGGCGATGAGCACGACGATGAGGACGATGAGCCAGCCGCGGCGGCTCACGTGCGCCGCTCCGCAAGCAGCGCGCGCTCGATCGGCAGGCGGCGCAGGCGCACGCCGGTTGCCGCATAGATGGCATTGGCCACCGCCGGCGGGGCCGCCGTGGTGCCGGTCTCACCGATCCCCCCAGGCGCCTCGTCGCTGTCGATGAGGTACACCTCCACCGCCGGTGTCTGATCGATGCGCAGCATGCGGTAGTCGTGGAAGTTACTCTGTTGCACGCGGCCGCCCTCGATCGTGATTTCGCCATAGAGCGCTGCGGTGAGCCCGAACAGCAGCCCCCCCTGCAGCTGCGCGATCACCGTGTCGGGATTCACCACGATCCCGGTGTCGACCGCGCTGACGATGCGCCGCACGTGCACCGCGCCGTATGCGTCCACCTCGACCTGCGCGACGGTGGCGATGAAACTGCCGAAGGCAACCTGCGCGGCGACACCGCGGCCGCTGCGGGCGGGCAGCGCGTCACCCCAGCCGGACTTAGCGGCGGCGAGTTCGAGCGCCGCCTTCAGCCGCGGCTGCTGGCCGAGCATACGGCTGCGAAACTCAACCGGGTCGGCGGACGCCTTGTTCGCCAGCTCGTCGATGAAGCTCTCGATCGCGAACACGTTGTTGTTCGGGCCGACGCCGCGCCAGAACCCGGTGGGCACGGCCGGGGGCTCCGCCCGCACGTACTCGACCCGCAGGTGCGGGATGTCGTAGGGGATGTCCGCCGCGCTGTCGATGGCATCGATGTCGATGCCCTTCTGGAACGCCGGCGGCAGCCAGCGCGCGATGATGGCGGAGCCGGAGATGCGATGTTTCCAGCCCTGGATGCGTCCGTGCTCGAGACGCGCACTGAGGAGGTCCCGGTATACCGGCCGGTAGACGTCGTGGCGCACGTCCTCCTCGCGCAGCCAGATGACCTTCACGGGTCCCTCCACGTGCTGGGCGATGCGCACCGCCTTGTCGACGTAGTCGACCTCCAGTCGCCGGCCGAAGCCACCGCCGATCAGATGGTTATGCACGATGACCTTCTCCGGCGGCAGGCCGGTGAGCTTCACCGCGATGGCCTGGGCGCGCGAGAGTACCTGTGAACCCACCCAGATCTCGCAGGAGCCTTGAGTCAGGTGCACTGTGCAGTTCATCGGTTCCATGGTGGCGTGCGCGAGGAACGGCAGTTCATACGCCGCCTCCACAAGCCCGTCCCCCTGCAGCGCCGTCGCCGCATCGCCGACGGACTTGGCGACCACACCCTCCTGGGTGCTGGCCTCGCGCAGCTGCTGCCATATCTGCGCCGAACTGACTTGCGAGTTCGCGCCTTCGTCCCATTCGATTTTGAGGGCGGCCAGGCCCTGCTTGGCGGCCCACATGTGGTCCGCGACCACCGCCACCAGGTCCTCGAGCACCACCACCTGGCGCACCCCCGGCAAGGCCTTCGCGCGCGCGTCGTCCACGTGCCGCACCTTGCCGCCGAACACCGGGCAGGCCATGAGGGTCGCGAACTTGACGCCTGCGGGCATCGCATCGATGCCGTAAGTAGTGCGTCCGCGGACCTTGTCGGGGGTGTCCAGGCGCTTCAGCGGGTGCCCGATGAGCTGGAAATCGCGCCTCGCTTTGAGCGGGGCGTCCTTGGGCGGTGGCACGCGGCTCGCCGCATCGATGAGTGCGGCGTAGGGGAGGCGGGTGCCGCCGCTGCCGAGCACCGCGCCGGCCTCGGCCCTCAGTGCCGCCGCGGGTACCTTCCACTGCCGCGCCGCCGCCTCGATGAGCATCGCACGGGCCGTGGCGCCGGCTTGTCGCAGCGGCTTCCAGAAGGCGCGCACGGAGTTGGAATTGCCCGTCACCTGAATGCCGAAGACGGGATTGCCGTAGAGGGCGTCGCTCGGGGGCGCGGCGATGAGCTCCACCTGCTCGAGCGGCACCGACAGCTCCTCGGCGAGGATCATGGCGACAGAGGTGTAAATGCCCTGGCCCATTTCCACCTGCGGCATGATGAGGGTCACCTTGCCCTTGGCATCGATGCGGATGAAGGCGTTGGGCGCAAACACCTCGGCGCTTGCCGCGCGGGCACGCCCGAACGGCAACGTGAAGCCGAGTAGGAGCACTCCGGTAGCCGCTCCCCCCTTGAGCAGCGCGCGGCGCGAATAACGTGGTGCGGTAAAGTCTTTGGGGTCGGTGGCCAAGATTCGGTGCTCCGTCAGCCGGCCGGTTCAGCCGCCGCGCGCTTGATGGCTTCGCGGATACGCACATAGGTGCCACAGCGGCAGATGTTGCCGGCCATCGCCGCGTTGATGTCGGCATCGTCCGGTACCGCGGTCTTGCTCAGCAGCGCCGTGGCCGACATGATCTGTCCGGACTGGCAGTAGCCGCACTGCACGACTTCGAGGTCGAGCCAGGCCTTCTGCACGCGCGCGCCTACGGCGCTCGCGCCCACCCCTTCGATCGTCGTGATCCTGCGCTCGCCGACCGTGTCGACGGGCAGCAGGCAGGAGCGTACCGCGGCCCCATCGAGGTGCACGGTGCACGCCCCGCACTGCGCGATACCGCATCCGAACTTGGTCCCGGTGAGCCCGAGCAGGTCACGCAACACCCACAGGACCGGCATGCCGGGCGGCGCATCCACCTCGTGCTCCTCGTTGTTGATATTCAGGGTAATCACTCAATGCCCTCGCGACTTTGCAGGAGTTGGATGCCGAGCATACGAGCCGCGCTGCGCGCCGGCAACGCAATCAACACCACCGCATCTGGCCCGAGAAGGGCTGCGGATACTGCCGACGAAGGCCGTCGGGTCTCCCTTACGGCAGAGGCGGCAGGTGCGCTCGCGGGTCGATTCTTCAAAGGCGCGGCAGGCAGCGCGGCCCGCGCCTTGGCAGCTGCGCAATGGCCTGCAGCAGGAGAGGACTGGCATGCATTACCTGATCGGGATCCTGGTGCTGGCAATGCTGCTCGGCGTGAGCGCCGCGGTGGTGCTCATCGCGCTGGCGCGGCTCGTCGAGATCCTGCCGCCGCCGGGCGCGCGTGGCGAGGAGGAAGAAGCCACCGCGGGGAAGCTCCCGGCCAGGCCCCCGGGCCGGCGTCTTTTGCATTAGGCCGCAGGTTCGTCACCCCCCGAAGCCAGCATCTTCAGTGGTTGCGTTCCGCCGCTGCGAGCAGCGCGCCCGCGGCGGTGACGGGTGTCGCACGGGTGACGGCGCCAGTACGGTGGGTACGCGCCGCCGCCGAGCGCCAGTCGGTCGGGGAATGCCCGGTCCAGCGGCGAAAGGCCCGCGTGAAGGCGCTGCTGCAGGAGAAGCCCAAGAGGTGGGTGACTTCGGCGACGCTGTGGCGCGGCTCGCTCAGGTAAGCGAGCGCCAGCGCGTGCCGCGTCTCATCGAGAATCCCCTTGAAAGTCGTGCCGCACTCACCGAGCTTGCGCTGCAGGGTGCGGGCGCTCACGTTCAGGCTCTCGGCCACCTCCTCCTGCGTCGGCTCGCTGTGGCGCAGTCGATGCGTGAGCACGGCGCGCACGCGCGCCTCGGTGTTGTCGCGCTCGATGCGCGCCAGGTAGCGCGCCGAGATGGCATCGCTCAGGCGCGCAAGCTCCGGGTTGCCGCTGTCGAGCACGCGCTCCATGCTCTCTGGGTCGAAGCGCAGGCGGTTGTGCTCGGCCCCGAAGCGCAGCGGTGCGCGCCACAGGCGCTCGAAATCATCGAGGACCACGGGGCACGGGCGGCGCAGCTCGACCGCGAGCGGCACGAAATCGCGGCCGATGAGCGAGCGGCACATGCGCAGGTGGGTGCCCACCAGGGCATCGATCGATTCCATCGGGACTTCGATGGCCGGTTCCATATAGAAGTGGTATTCCGCGCCGCAGCGCACGAAGCGGTAGCCGACCGCATCGCTGACTACGTGCGAATAGCGCTGGATGCGCTCGAAAGCCTCCTTGAGGGTGGAACTCGCCGTCAGCCCGTAGCCGAGGGCGTGGAAGGTTGTGTGGGTGAAGTACTTGGCAAGCTTCACCCCGAAAGCCGGGTCCCCGGTCGCTTCCAGCGCTACTTCCCACAACAGGCGCGTCTTCGTCAGCGGGCAGCGGGCGTCGGGGCCGCCGAGGTCCTTCAGGTCGAATCCGACCTGCGCCAGTAGCGCCGGCCCATCGCAGCCGGCCGCATCCAGAGCCCGGCCGAAGGCCTTCACCCAGGTCACCAATATCGAGTTCTGACTCGTAGCGGTCAGTGTCCGCATACCGTTTCGATCCCCCTGACCAGAAAGCAGTAAATGGAGCGCGCACCGGAGCTTAGCTCCAAAGTCGCAGAGCGTCGATGAGGTCGCAGAAGCGGCAGGCGGCGGCCGGTCGCCGGCGCGGTCCTGGTGAGACTGTTCGGGATTTCGGGACACTGCATCCGGGGTAGTGGTCGTTCGTTGCGCTGACGCAACACCCCCTTTCTGGCGTCTGAGGTTAAGAGTTTGGCGGGTGAAGTGCCTGATCGGGCGGGCGTTTTCCGTAAGCTTTTCGCAGGCAAGTTTGCCTGGGGGCTGTATCGCTGCCGCCATCTCACGGGGCAGCGGTGCATTGGCGAAGGTGCGCTGCGCTTTGAGAGGCTTTGGGAGCTCTGAAAGCGCCGACAAAGGAAACTGACATGGTCTTTACTGAGGACTGCAGGGCTGGAATTTCGTCGAATCGGCTGACTTCAAGAGGGATACCGCTGGCGGTGGCGCTCGCGGTCGCACTCTCCGGCAGCAACGTCGGTCGCGCGGCGGACGCCGCTGCAGCCGGCCCGGAGCTGCAGGAGGTCATCGTGACCGCGCAGAAGCGCGAGCAGAATCTGCAGGACGTGCCGATCGCGGTGATGGCGCTCTCCGGACAGCAGCTGCAGGACGCAGGCGTCACCGACATCAAGAACATGCAGGTCCTGACGCCCGGACTCACCGTCACCTCCACGACCTCGGAGAACGTGACCACGGCGCGCATCCGCGGCATCGGTACGGTCGGAGACAACGTCGGCCTCGAGTCCTCCGTCGGCGTCGTGATCGATGGCGTCTACCGGCCGCGCAACGGCGTCGGCTTCGGCGACCTGGGTGAGATCGAGCGCATCGAGGTGCTCGAGGGACCGCAGGGCGAGCTGTTCGGCAAGAACAACGACGCCGGCATCATCAACATCGTGACCGCGCGCCCTTCGCACACCTTCGGGGTCACGGGGGAAATCAGCGGTGGCAATTTCGATGACCGCGAGGTGCGCGGCTCGATCACGGGGCCCATCGGTGACACCTCGGCGTTCCGCCTGTACGCAGCCTTCCAGAAGCGCGACGGCTTCCTCGACGTCGACACCGGCTCAGGTCCCAACAACGATGGCACCTCCAACAACCGCAACTTCTACACCGTGCGCGGCCAGTACCTGTTCACGCCCACGAGCGACGTCAGCCTGCTCGTCATCGGCGACTTCACGCGCCGCAACGAGGTGTGCTGCCAGGCGGTGCCGACCGTGCCTGGCCCGTGGGCCCCGATCATCAACGCGCTCGCCACCGATCCACTGCTCGGCGGCAACCCCGCCGGACTGCCGTTCCCGCAGACGCCCACCAGCGCCTCCGACCGCCAGTCCTATGCCAACTATCCGATCGCGCAGCAGATCTGGGACCGCGGCTTCTCCGCGCAGCTCGACTGGAAGTTCGACGCCGCGACGCTGACCTCGATCACCGCGTGGCGCGACAACAGCGTGTTCGCCGGCAATGACGTCGATTATTCGCAGGTGCCCCTGGTGCAGGAGCCGGCGAGCGGCAACGGCACGGACTTCAAGCAGTTCAGCCAGGAGCTGCGGCTGGCCGGCAAGGTCGACCGCCTGAGCTGGCTGCTCGGTGCCTTCGCCGGCGGTGAGATCATCAACAACACCTCGACCATCCTCGCCGACAGCGATTTCGATCTGTACCTAGGCGGCGCGGCCTCGGCGGCCGGCGGCGCCAATCCGCCGAACTTCCTGCTGGTGCCGGAGCTGACCGGCAAGGCGCCGGGAGCGAACTTCATCCCCGGCGTCTCCGGACAGGCGGACGCCTACCACCAGACCGAGAAGAGCTACGCCTTCTTCACCAACGAGACCTATTCGCTCACCGACCAGCTTGACATCACCGGCGGGCTGCGTTTCACGGAGGAGAAGAAGGACCTGAAGTCCGCCTTCACGGATCCGGATGGCGGCTCGGCGTGCGCCGCGCTCCTGAACCCGGTCGGCGCACCCACGAGCCCGTTCTCGATACCGCTGCTCTATGGGTACGGCTGTAATACCCCGTTCAACCCGTTCTTCAACGGCGTGAATACCCGGCAGTCCCTGGATGAGGGCAACGTCAACGGCACCGTGAAGGTCGCCTACCGCTTCACGCCGGATGTCATGGCGTACGCCTCCTGGGGCAACGGCACCAAGGCCGGCGGCTTCAACCTGGCGCGCGTGACCAACCCGAACGTCAACCTCCTCACGCCCATTCTCGACACCGAATTTGCGCGCGAGACGGTGAACGCTTACGAGATCGGACTCAAGACGGAGCTCGCGCAGCGCACCGTGCGCATCAATGCCGACCTGTTCGACCAGAAGTACAACAACTTCCAGCTGAACACGTTTACCGGCGTGGTGTTCGTCGTGAGCTCGCTGCCGCACGTGGAGTCCAAGGGCGCGGAGCTGAACGTCGACTGGCTCACGCCGCTGTCGGGATTGAAGCTCTCCGCCGGCGTCGTCTACGCGGACACGATGATCACGAGCTTCGGGGACTCGGTGGACCTGTTCGCGGCCAATCGCCTCAACGACCGGCTGTCCTTCTCGCCCCTGTGGTCAGGCGTCGTCTCCGCCGCCTACGAAGTGCCGCTGTCGCAGTCGCTCACCTTCAGGATCAGCGCCGACGAGAAGTACAACTCGGCCTACAACACCGGCTCGGACCTCGATCCGGCGAAGCTGCAGGGCGCCTACGGCATTCTCAATGGACGCATCGGCATCGGCGCGCCCGATGGCAAGTGGGCCTTCGAGGTGTGGGGCCAGAACCTGGCCGACAAGGGCTACTACCAGGTGGCCTTCGACACCCCGTTCCAGGGCGTGGGCGTTGCCGGGTTCAACAACCAGCTCTCGGCCTTCCTCGGCGACCCGCGCACCTTCGGTGCGACCATCCGCGTCAAGTTCTGACGCTTCAGTCAGACAGGGAAGTCGCATGAGCGAAAGAGCGGCCGGGATGACAGGAGAGACGGGAGTGCTCGGCTACGAGGTGCGCGGTGCGGTCGCGGTGCTGACGCTTGCGAACCCGCCGGTCAACAGCTTGGGGCTGGAGCTGCGCCGCGCGGTGGTGGAGGCGCTCGGGCGCGCCCAGGACGACGCGCAGGTGAAGGCCATCGTCGTCATCGGCTCGGGCAAGGGGTTCTCCGGCGGCGCAGACATCCGCGAGTTCGGCACGCCGAAGGCCTACGCCTCGCCGAACCTCCACCAGGTGCTGCGCTCGCTCGAGGACTGCGGCAAGCCCGTGGTCGCAGCCCTGGATGGCGTGTGCATGGGCGGGGGTCTGGAGTTCGCGCTCGCCTGCCATTACCGCGTGGCGACCGCCGATGCACAGCTCGGCCTGCCGGAGGTCAAGCTCG